>OMCM01001070.1_pt1 | contig 15014 bp, 10 predicted proteins | sample 1645021 | NCBI WGS metagenome assembly OMCM01 (sample SAMEA103958142, study PRJEB25191) | human gut metagenome | biome: human-associated habitat [ENVO:00009003]; feature: intestine environment [ENVO:2100002]; material: feces | place: Germany | collected 2013/2015
CCGTTTCGATAAGCGATTCGCCCGACCTGCGGCAATCCGGTTTCGATCGACAGCCGCTCTCGCGTACGAAGATCTACCGCTTCCAATGTCTTTCCGTAATTTATTACCAGCATATTCCCGGCCAAGGCCATGTCCGACACCGGACGTTCCGTTTCCAAGGGGGACTCCTCTGTGAGAACGGGAATCTTACCGCTCTCGTCGAACAGCAAACGGTAGCACCGGATCTCCCGCGATTCGGTTAGCAGATAGATGCGATCGGTATCGTCGAGCAGCATGGATAGCACCGCAGAATCGCCTCCGCGGACCGGAACGAACTCTGATTCTTTTTCTTCTGCCCGATAAAGATGGAATCCCTGCTGTTTCACACAGACCAGCATCTCCTGCCGGGAGGTTTTTCCCATCAAGCACGATAATGTCCCTTTCGGCGAAATGTTTTCGTACCCGGGGCGATAGTTGGTGAAAAGTTGTGTTCGTTCATCCCAGCGACTCACACAATCGTTCGTCACTACCCATATCGTAAGCGAATCCTGTTCAATAATTTGCCGAACAACATTATTGCCGATGCTTCCTGGGGAATTCCGCTTATGTCGGTAGATCCGGAATGTCCGTCCGTCGTAGACATTCAGCCCGTCCCAGGTTCCTACCCAAAGCCGGTGGCGTGAATCTTCGCAGAAACAGTTTACGGAATTGTTCGACAATCCGTTCTCATTGGACAATCGTTCGAGCATATATTGTTCCCCCGCATGAGAGGCCAAGCCCGTCAGGCAGAATGTCAGAATGAGTAACGGATATTTCAGCTGTTTCATATTGCTAAGATAACAAGCCGGACCGGGAAAACAAAATTTTGCCTCCCGGGAAAATCGAGACAGAACTTTTTTCGGAACAGAGAGGACCTTTTTCAAAAGCGTAGAATACGTTTTCTGAAGAATAGAGAACTATGTTGTCCCGACGGTTGTCTATTTTTGCAAAACCTAAATTAACCATTATGAGGAAATCATTCAATGTCATTTTGCTCCTAATGGCCGGGATCATGGTTTCCGGCTGCGGAGGTGCGGGGCGTTCCGGAACGGATGGCGCCGCAGGCGGAAATAGGTTGCCGGAATGGGCCTTGGGCGGATTCGTACGTCCCGCAGAGGTTAATCCCGTTATCCAGCCTGATCCGCGAGTCAAATTTTTCTGTCCGATGCGCAGGGATTCTGTCGGATGGATGGAAAGCGATACTTTCAATCCGGCGGCAACCGTCAAGGACGGAAAGATCTGCGTACTTTTCCGTGCCGAGGATAATTCGGCGACGGGTATCGGCAAACGCACTTCGCGCATAGGTTTGGCGCAAAGCGAGGACGGCGTGACGATGGAACTCCGGCATGATCCGGTACTTTTCCCGACAGAGGATGCCTTGAAGTCGTACGATTGGCCGGGCGGATGTGAAGATCCGCGCATTGCCGTAACCGAAGATGGCACCTATGTAATGCTTTACACATCGTGGAACCGCCGGATTCCGCGGCTCTGTGTGGCTACGTCGCGAGATTTGGTGAATTGGACGAAACACGGCTACGCTTTTCAGAAAGCTTACTCAGGGCGTTTCCTCGATTTGAAGAGCAAATCGGGATCGATCGTAACCAAACTCGACGGCGATAAACTCGTCATCTCGCGCGTAAACGGTAAATATCTGATGTATTGGGGTGAACGGATGATCAATATTGCCACGTCGGATGACTTGATCAACTGGACTCCGGAATTGGATGAAAACGGAGAACTGAAAGGCGTGGTCTATCCGCGGAATGGCTATTTCGATAGTGCGCTGACCGAATGCGGTCCTCCGGCTGTGCTGACCGATAAAGGCATCCTTTTGCTTTATAACGGTAAGAACCGGGTTGACGCCCACCGCGACATGCGTTATCCGGCAGGGACTTATTCCGCAGGACAGCTTTTGTTCGACTCGGAGGATCCGGGAAAGGTACTCGGGCGTCTTGACGTGCCGTTCTTCCGTCCGGTGGATGATTTCGAGAAGAGCGGGCAGTATAAAGACGGTACGGTCTTCATTGAAGGATTGGTTTATTACAAATCCAAATGGTATCTTTACTACGGCTGTGCCGACTCACACGTCGGGGTTGCCGTCTACGATCCGGAGGTCGAGACGCCCGGAGATTCCGTCCCGGAAACGACTGAGGTATGAAACGGATACTTGGACTATTTCTGTTATTGGCATCGGGAATGTTCGCCGGAGCACAAACTCTCACCGTAGCCAGTTACAACCTCCGAAACGCCAATCCGAAAGATGCGGCTCAGGGAGACGGATGGGCGCAACGCTGCCCCGTAATAGCCGATCTCGTCCGTTTCCACGATTTCGACATTTTCGGTGCGCAGGAGGTGCTTCATGGCCAACTGCTGGACCTGCTTGCGGTTTTGCCCGATTATGATTATATCGGTGTGGGACGTGACGACGGCGTTGAAAAAGGCGAATACGCTCCGATCCTCTACAAGCGCGACCGGTTCCGGCTCCTTGACTCGGGACACTTTTGGCTGGCTGAAGATTCCACCCGGCCTGTCAAAGGCTGGGACGCTGCTTACGTACGCATTTGCACTTGGGGCCGGTTTCTCGACAGGAAAAACCGCAAACGGTTCTGGTTTTTCACGTTGCACACCGATCACAAAGGTCAGCGTTCACAGATAGAAAGCTGTCGGTTGGTATTGGACAAGATCCGGGAGATGTGCCGCGGTGAACGTGCCGTTCTCACGGGAGATTTCAACGTGGGCGAAACGAGTGACTGCCATGCTCTGCTGTGTGAATCCGGAATACTTGGCGACGCTTACGATGCAGCGCCGATCAGGCTGGCAACCACTGGCACGGAAAATTGGTTCGATCCCGATGTGAAGACTTTCCGGCGTATCGATCACGTTTTCATAACACCCGGTTTCCGGCCGTTGCGCTACGGCATTCTGACGGATACTTATCGAGTTCCGACTGACACAGCGGGAAAATACCGGGCACACACGCCTTCGGATCATTTTCCTGTCGTCGTGGAACTGAATTATTGAGTATTGGCAGAAATGGCCTCGAAATGTCATGGCGGGACTTATCTTTTGCTCGGTACGCCATTTCGGATCAATTCGTAAATCTACTAACTGAATAAATTATGAAACATTTTCAAAACCATCGGCTGTTCCGGACGCTCGTCGGAGCGATACTGCTCTTGATATCGTTCTTTGCGGTTAGTCCGGTCGCCGCACAGACCTCACAGTCTGTCGTATCGGTCTCCGGTCGAGTGACCGACGCTTCGGGACAGCCGATCCCCGGTGCCAGTGTCATTGTGAAAGGCACGACCATCGGTGTTACTACAACCAACAACGGTTCGTTTTCCCTGCACAATGTCGCAACAGGGGCCACGGTCGTTGTTTCGTTCATGGGTTATGCCGACCAAGAGTTCAGCGTACTTGCCTCGAAAGATGTTTACGATGTCGTATTAGCCGAGAATGATACCCTAATCGACGATGTGGTCGTCGTAGGTTACGGCACCCAGAAAAAAGCGAATCTGACCGGCGCAGTAGCACAGGTCACGTCGAAAGAGTTGGAAAATCGCCCGGTCGCCAATCTCGGACAGGCTTTGCAGGGTATGGTTCCCAATCTCAACGTGACGGTTTCTTCGGGCAAGCCCGGTGCAGGAGCCAGTTTCCAGATTCGCGGCACGGGTTCGCCCAACGGCGGCAGTCCGCTGATTCTTGTCGATGGCGTGGAGAGTTATCCCGACCGCATCAACGCCAACGACATCGAAACGATTTCCGTGCTGAAAGATGCGGCCTCGGCTGCTATCTACGGTGCAAAAGCCGCTTTCGGCGTGATTCTGATCACCACGAAGAGCGGCAGCCGGAATCAGAAAGCAACGGTATCCTACGATGGTTATTTCGCTTTCTCGGCACCGACGACCTCTACCGATTACGAGACTCGCGGCTATTATTCGGCCGGCATCGCCGATTTTTTCATGGAGTCGGGTCGCGGCGTACGTTATACCAATTACACCCAGGCCGACTATCAGGCCATGTGGGAACGGCGTAACGACAAGACCGAACATCCCGATCGTCCGTGGGTCATTATCGACAACCGCTTTGGACGCGAAAGCTACGTCTACTTAGCCAACTTCGACTGGTATAACTACCTCTACGACATGAGCCGTCCCACGACCGATCACAATATCAGCATTTCGGGTGGCAGTGACAAGATGTCTTATCTCGTCAGCGGCCGGTATTATTCGCAGGACGGAGTACAGAAACTCGGAGACGACGGCTATAAATCGTACAATATCCGTTCGAACCTTTCGTTCGAGGTGCGCCCATGGCTCGAAATTAAGAATTCCACACGCATGTTTAGCGGTCGCTATACTTATTCGGGAGTGGAGAGCGAATCGACCAACTGGCGCCGTCCGGGAATGCACTGTCTGGCCAGTTTCGTCCCGATGAATCCCGACGGAACGTCTGTGGCTTATACTTCTCTGACTTACTCTTCGACGCACTTCCCGTCGGACGGATGGGTCGCTATGATGCAACAGGGAGGTACCGGAGGCCACAATCTGACTCAGGAAATGGCCACCAAATTCGATTTCATCTTCAAAATTCATAAAAATCTGACGGCACAGGCCGATTTCGGTTATAAGAAAGGGTACCTGCGCAATGACTACCGGGAGATGGATGTACAGTATTCGAAATACCCGGGTGAGGTGGAGACGATGACAACCAATTACTCCGACTCCTATCGGGAGGTAGTCTACGATCAGAATTTCTATACGGCGAATGCTTTCGCCACTTACAAAAACGATTGGAACGGACACAACTTGGAGGTGATCGGAGGTTTCAACTACGAGACACGCCGCCATCGAGATCTGAAAGTTACACGTGAAGATCTGCTGACTAAGGAACTCTCGGATTTTAATCTCGCAGTGGGTGAAATTCCCGAACTTACCGGAGGCCGCGACGAACGTGCAACCGTAGGCATCTTCTATCGAGCAGCCTACAACTATAAAGGACGCTATTTATTCGAGGTAGACGGTCGTTATGACGGATCGTCGAAGTTTCCTCGCGGGGATCGCTTCGGATTCTTTCCTTCGTTTTCGCTGGGGTACAGGATCAGCGAAGAGAAATTTTTCGAGCCCGTCCGCAGCGTAATCGACAACCTTAAAATTCGGGCCTCTTACGGTACGCTGGGGAATCAGGATGTAGGATCGTACGATTACATACAGAGCGTTAACACGCAAAAAGTAATGGGCAACTACACGTTCGACAAGGTCAGCGGGGGCGCTTATGCCTATGCAGACGATCCGGTAGCGGGCAATCTCACCTGGGAGAAAGTGGTCCACAAGAATATCGGTATTGATTTGAATATGCTGCATTCGCGCTTGAACCTTACGTTCGATGCTTATATCCGCGATGTAAAAGGCATCTTGACTCAAGGAAAATCGCTGCCGTCGATTTATGGTGCTGATGAGCCTATGGTCAATGCCAATGACATCCGTACCAAAGGATGGGAACTGACACTCGGCTGGCGGGATTCGTTCAAGGTCGCCGGACGTCCTTTCCATTACGCTGTGACGGCGACCTTGGCTGATTATACGGCCAAGTACACCAAAGTGGATAACCCTTCGGGAATTTTGAGCGATCCCTATGTAGGCAAAGAGGTGGGCGAAATATGGGGATACCGTATAGATGGTTTGTTCCGGACGACCGCCGAAGCCGAGGAATATGCCTCCCGGATCGATCTGACCGAAGTTTGCTACGACTATTTTCGCACTGATGCGGGCGAATACGGACGAGGGATTCAAGCCGGCGATATGAAATATCTCGATCTGAACGGCGACAATGCCGTAAATGAGGGGGCAGGTACGCTCGATAATCCGGGTGACCGTGTGAAAATCGGAAACAGCACCCCTCGTTATACCTATGGTCTGAACCTGTCATTCGAATGGTGCGGATTCGACATTTCGGCCTTCTTTCAGGGCGTAGGACGTCAAGACTGGTATCCTGCCAACGACAACATCAAATTCTGGGGTCCCTATGTCCGTCCGTTCGCATCGTTCATTCCACGCAATTTCATGTCCGATGTTTGGAGTAAAGAGAATCCCGACGCCTATTTCCCCCGCGCTCGTGCTTATTCGGCCCGCGATTCCAAGCACTCAATGCGCAACGTCAACGATCGTTACCTGCAAAATCTGGCTTATTGTCGCCTGAAAAATCTCACTATTGGGTATAGTTTGCCCGAACGATGGATATCAAAAGTAGGACTTTCGAAATGCCGCATCTATTTCAGCGGTGAAAATCTGTTCTACTTTACGAAATTGCACAGCGATTTTATCGATCCGGAGCAAGCGACTACCAACAGCGGAAATTCGGACGCCTATCCGTGGTACAAAACCTTTGCTTTCGGCGTCAACCTGACATTCTAAACATACGACCATGAAACATACGATCATCAATGCGTTGTTCCTCTCCGCAGCTATAGCCTGTATATCGTGCGAGGACATGCTCGACTATCAGCCAAAAGACCGTCTCTCCCCGGATACCTATTTCAAGACGGAGACCGACTGCGAACTTTGGACGAACAATTACTACACCGTCTTCCCGTCCGCCGAGGGTATTTATAGCGAGCCTTACGATGTTATCGTGCGCGATGTGCTGGCCGACGAAATATCGGGAGTGCGCAGGCCCATGCCGACCGACGGTAACTGGAACTGGGAAAAGTTGCGTGAAATGAATTTCTTCCTTTCACGTGCATCGCAAGTCGAGGATGAGTCCGTACGACTTGAATACGAGGGTCTGACCCGCTTTTTCCGGGCCTATTTCTACTTCGAGAAGGTCAAACGCTATGGCGATGTACCTTGGGTGGACCGTCCGCTGGGTTCGGATGAAGAAGAACTGTACAAAGGGCGCGATTCGCGTGAGTCGGTTATGGAGAAAGTAATGGAGGATGTGGATTTCGCCATCGCCAATCTGCCCGAGGTGCAGAATGTCTACCGCGTAACCCGATGGACGGCTCGCGCTTTGAAGTCGCGTATCGCGTTATTCGAAGGTACATTTCGGAAATATCACGGACTCGACGGATATGAGGAGTTTCTTCAGGCGTGCGTCAATGTCTCGGAGCCTTTCCTGACCGGACCCTATTCAATTTACACAAGTGGCAGCACACCTTATCAGGATCTTTTCACATCTCAGAATGCTATTGGAACAGAGATTATTTTGGCGCGAGCCTATACGTCGGCCATCAGCGGTATGACGCACGATGTCAACGGACACCTTACGGGTGCGACGATGGGACGTCCCGGCATGACGCGCAACGTGGTCAACATGTACCTTATGCGCGACGGATCACGCTATACGGATCAGACGGACTATGCTACCAAGACATTTGTCGAAGAGTGCAAGAACCGCGATTTGCGTATGGCGCAGACACTCCGCACTCCGGGGTACAAACGAATCGGTGGCAGCAAGGAACTGGCCCCGGACCTTTCGCGCTCGACGACCGGATATCAGTTGATCAAATATCTCACCGAAGAGAAATATGACGCTAACAAAGCCTCGACCAACGATATGCCTCTTTTCCGGTTGGCGGAGGTGCTGCTGAACTATGCCGAAGCCAAGGCCGAATTGGGAACATTGAAACAGGCGGACCTTGATAATACGATCCGGCCGTTGCGTGCTCGTGCCGGATTGCCCGACCTCGACATGGAAGAAGCGAATGCGAATCCTGATCCTTATCTCTCCTCATCCGAAACGGGATATGCCAACGTGACCGGAGCCAACAAGGGTGTTATTCTGGAAATCCGTCGCGAGCGGACGCTCGAAACTCCGATGGAGGGACTTCGCTACTGGGACATTATGCGTTGGAAAGAGGGCAAACGTTTCGAGAAGCCTATCGAAGGGCTTTACTTTCCCGGCACGGGCGAATACGATCTTGACGGGAACGGGTCGGTTGACGTTTGCATATACGATACCGAGAAGGCTCCGGGAAACAGCGCCGACGTACTTTACCTTAAATTAGGGTCGGATATTGTTCTGAGCGGAGAAACGAGCGGCAATGTTTTGGCTCATAGTACACAGCAACGTACCTGGAACGAAGAGCGCGATTATCTTTACCCCATTCCGACCGATGATCGGGTGCTTACGCAGGGCGCGATTTCACAGAATCCCGGATGGAATGACGGACTGCCTTTCTAATCTAAAAACGAATCGAAATGAAAACATTGAAAACGATAGCCTTGTTATTCTGCTTGGCGGTAGGTGCATCCGCCTGCCACGATCTGGAAGGGGATAACTCTGATTTTGATCTCGGATTCGCTTCCGGGAATGGCGGTTCGAATCCTTATGTCGATGGTTACGACCGGCTGGATAACTCCCTGCGTCTGGCAACCTATAATACTCATCGCTGCGAAGGGCCTATTACACAGGATCCGGCCTATGATCGGGCGCACTACGACATGACAGCCAAGGTCATCAGCCTTGTGGCACCCGATGCCATTGCCCTTCAGGAACTGGATGAAAAAACCTCTTGGCATCCTGTCTCGCAGGTTCAGGAACTGGCGAATCGTACGGGAATGTATGCCACGTTCGGTCGTGCCATCGACCAGCGGGGAGGGCAGTACGGCAACGGGATTCTCTCGCGCGAAGAGCCTCTCTCGACCGAAATACTTTCCCTGCCGAACCCCGATCAAACCGAAGCCCGCATCGCTCTGGTAGCCGAATTCGAGCGTTTCGTCTTCATCGCCACGCACTTCTGTCACAAATCGGAGGTTAACCGTACGGCGGCTGCCACGCGGTTGAATGAATATGCCGCAGAACACTTCCAGACGTCGGACAAGCCAGTCTATCTGGCTGGAGACCTGAATCTGAACAGGACGACGTCGGACGCTTTCATTGAACTGCTCAAAAGCTGGAAAATCATCACCTCGAATGACTACACGATGTCTACGGGAAACACCCGCATCGACTACGTTTTGGTTTACACAGGCAATCAGGCTTCTTGTGAAGTACTCGGAGCAGCCGTTCCGACTTTCTCGGAGATCGATGTCTATACCGTCTCGGACCACCTGCCTGTTTTCGTAGACCTCAAGAAAGAGTAAATGCCCAATTAAAGACTGTGTTGTTATGAACAAGATATTTTCAAATGCCCGGCGGTTTTTCGCACTGCTTTTCGTACCGGTATTGGCCGCAGCATGCGTAAATCAAGATGTCGATCTTCCGAATGCGTCGCTTCGGGCCGATAAGACGCAGATTGCCGCCCCTGCCATGGAGTCGGATTTCACGGTCGCACTTAAAGCCAACTGCAATTGGCAGGTCGTCATCGAAGACGAAGACGCTCAATGGCTTTCCATTTCCCCGAAAACAGGTCTGGGAAATGCTGACATTGTTCTTTCGCTTATGCCCAATACCTCGACTGTTCGAGAAACGGAAGTGACGATTCGCTCTACCGACGATCCGTCGCAAACTCTGACGGTTTTCGTGAAGCAGTCCGCTCACGGCTCCTATCTGACGATCGCTGAACTGCGCTCGTTGGCTTCGAACCTGACGGTCGGAACTCCCGAATATACCATTACGGAGGATAAAAAGATCTGCGCAATAGTCAATACGGCGGCCATTGGAGCAAACCTGCCTGGCGGAGTCTTCGGCATACAAGATGCCAAAGAACCCGGTTCGGGCATCCTCGTCCGCACGGAAGAGCTTTCGTGGAACGACTTCGGTGAAGAATTGGAAATTCCGGTTAAGGGTGCCGTGCTGACGCGTGATGGGAACGGAATACTCGAATTGCACCCTGCGGCCGATGCTGCCATAGTACGGACCGAAACTTCGAATGTGCAACTCAGTCCGGTTGTCATCTCCCATGCCAATTATGTTGCCAAGACCTACGAATCGATGTACGTCGCCTTAAAGACCGTGCAAGCTGTAGCTACGGAGTTGACCGCTACGATGGATGGGCGCGTGGAATTCCAGGATGAAGACAATGAACGTTACGCGGTTTACACATGGTCGGGTGCGGCGTTCGTCGGAGCCGCCGTGCCGACGGGTAGTGGCCGGCTGGCAGGTATCGCCTCCCTGGTGGACGGCGAAGTGGTACTCTTGCCCGTCACCACGGAAGATTTCGCTCTTTCGGGGAACCGCTTCGGCGCTGCTTCGGGCATCCGACTGCCATATATCTTCTCGTTCAAAGCCAAAGGGGCCTCGGATGCCGATGGCATGTACTATAATACGATGCGGATGTCTGACGGATCGACATGGACGAATTTCCTTTCGGCACCGCCGGCCAAACAGATTGTGGAGCCGAACGACGGATCGGGTGTCACGATGACCTTTTACAGGAGCAAGGCTTCGTCGAATGGTAATAACAACGGGGTGCGGTTTAGGGTTAATGCCGATAAGCTCGACAACATCTTCTCGCTCCAGCTGTGGGATACCGGAAATCCCTATCCCTATGTATTGTTAACCTATCCGATTGCAGAAACGGTTTCCGGGACGTTGTGGCTTTCATGCAGCGTTACGGGAACGAATTATGCCCCGCGCAACTATGCCGTGCAAAGTTCGACCGACAACACGCTATGGGAAACATGCGGCGATTTGCTGATTCCTTCGGGCAAGCGTAACGTTCCGCATTTCTTCTCTGTGCCGGTGACACTGCACGAAACGCTTAGAAAAGGCTCTACGCTTTATATCCGCATCATGCAAAAAGAGGACATCCGCATAGGCGGCGATACGAAGGCTACGGAAGGCGGCGAAGGTCGTCTGCACGCTGCGATAGTACTCGACCGGCCTTCATCCGATTTGACGACTTTCCCCGCCGGAGCAATTTATACCGAAGGTTTCGATCGGATCTACGGTGGTGTAGATTACTTGCTGGGAAGTGATAAACTGGTCAATATGAACGTCTTCTCGGGCAATGACATTTCGATTTGGAACGAAGCGGAAAAAGGCGGCTTGACCGGAGAGAACGTGAGTGCCCGTCCGGGTTACGTCCAGATCGGCCATGCACCGTTCCAGGCAACGCTGCCCAATGCCCTTTCCTGCCAAGTCGGTCAGTTGACCACTCCTGCTCTCTCGGCGTTGGCCGAAGCGACGGATATCGAGGTGACGCTGAAAGCAATGGCCTATAAGACAGGGTCGATGATGGCCGATGCTGCCGACAAGGAGGGTGATATGACCAGCTTCAAGGTCGAAGTGATCGGTGGCGGCACAATCGACGGCGAAACCTCAAAGGTGATATCGGGTATGAACTATCAGAGTTTCTCGGATTTCCGATTCCTGGTGAACGGAGCGACCTCCACCACGCAATTGCGTTTCACGAGCGAAGCGGCCGAAGGCGGCTTTACGCGCTGGTTCCTCGATGATATATGTGTCGTAAAGCATTAAGATAAAATGAATAAGCCTGCACTGGAAACAACTTTCCGGTGCAGGCTTATTTTCATAAACAGATATTCATGCCGATTTTTTCCTACTTCCGCAAAAGCGCGCCTTCGGCGCCGTTCACGGGCGACGACGCAGCGCGCATGAAACTCTACAAGAAGCTGCGTTTCCAGAGCTTCATCGCCGGCACGGTCGGTTACAGCCTCTATTACGTCTGCCGCACGAGCCTCAATGTGGTCAAGAAGCCGATCCTCGAAAGCGGGGCTCTCGACGCCACGCAGCTGGGCATCATCGGCTCGGCGCTGCTGTTCGCCTACGCCATCGGCAAGTTCGTCAACGGATTCCTCTCCGACCACAGCAACATCAAGCGTTTCATGGCCGCGGGACTGTGCGTTTCGGCCGTCGCCAACCTGTTGGTCGGGGCGTTGGGCTTCGCCAACGGCGGGGGCATGGTCGGCAACATGACGCTCTTCGTCGCCTTCGCCGTGATGTGGGGCGTCAACGGGTGGTCGCAGTCGATGGGCGCGCCCCCGGCGATCATCGCCCTCTCGCGCTGAGCAAGCGCGGCACCTACTACGGATTTTTCAGCGCCAGCCACAACCTTGGCGAGTTCCTTTCGTTCCTCTTCGTCGGGGCCGTCGTCGGCATCTTCGGCTGGCAGTGGGGCTTCGTCGGGTCGTCGGTGGCCGGGGTGTTGGGCGTGCTGGTGATCGTTTTCCTGTTGCACGACACCCCCGAATCGAAGGGCCTGCCTCCGATCGAGGTGCTGACCGGCGAGGAGTCCCCCGAGCAAAGCCACGACCACGGGTCCACCTCCGAACTCCAGCGTTCGGTCATCCGCAACCCCTTCGTCTGGGTGCTGGCGTTGTCGAGCGCCTTCATGTATGTCTCGCGCTACGCCATCAACGGCTGGGGCGTGCTGTTCCTGCAAGAGGTCAAGGGATATTCGCTGGCCACGGCCACGCAGGTCATCTCGGTCAACGCCCTGTTGGGGATCGTCGGAACGGTCTTTTCGGGATGGTTGTCTGACACGCTGTTCCACGGCCGCCGCAACGTGCTGGCTTTCGGTTTCGGCGTGCTGAACACCGTCGCCCTGTGTCTGTTCCTCTACTCGGGCGACAGCATGTTCGTCAACCTGCTGAGCATGGTGTTATTCGGTATGGCCATCGGGGTGCTGATCTGCTTCCTGGGCGGGCTGATGGCCATCGACATCGTGCCGCGCGAAGCCACGGGCGCGGCCCTCGGGATCGTCGGAATGGCCAGCTACGTCGGCGCCGGATTGCAGGACATCGTCAGCGGCTGGCTGATCAATTCGGGCAAGACGGTCACCGACGGTGTCACGACCTACGATTTCGATACGGCGATCATCTTCTGGATCGCGGCTTCGGCGCTGTCGTTCATCCTCGCGCTGTTCGTTTCGAAGAAAAAGTAATATAGATGAAAAAAATTCTTTTTATACTATTTTGGGCCACAATTGCAAACGGCTGTTCTCAGAAGGAGATTGTCCTGAGGACAATGACCTATAATACTTATAGCGGGCGTAATGCCGGAATCGAAGCTATTGCCGATGCAATTCGTCGCAACAATCCGGATTTGGTAGCTTTGCAGGAAGTTGAACGTTTTACTGAACTAAATCCCGGCGACACACCAGCCATATTGGCCGAGATGACGGGCTTGAAATACCATGCCTTCATTCATGCACTCGACATTCGTTCCGGAGGGGATTATGGGAATGTCATCCTCTCGAAATACCCGATTCTGGAAGAGCGTAGTTTCAGATTGGGAATACCGGGACGAGATTACATGAGGTCTTTTGGATATATCCGGATTCGTAAACAGGGACATGACATCTGTTTTGCCACGACGCATCTTGATCACAAAGCCGATGATTCTTTGCGGATAGCGCAAATTAGAGAAATACTTCGCTTAACGGAGCATATCAATATTCCGATTATTTTGGGCGGAGATATGAATGCCCGACCGGAGGAGGCACCGATTCAATTATTGGTCTCCAAGTTTAACGTGGGCAACTCTTGCTCGAAGCTGACGACCGACGATGACGGTGGGAAAACGATTGACTATTTGATGTATACTCCCGAGTCTGCTTTTGAAGTAATTTCTCATAAGGTAGATTATGCAGCGGCAAAAGCTTCGGATCATTATCCTGTTTTGGTAACTTTCAAATTGACCTCTTTTTTTAACTGACATGGTAGGAATATTATTCGTAATAACATTATTCTCCTCTTAATCTCTTTACATCGTCGAGCAGTCTTTTTGCTTTCCGCTCCTTAACGGTCGCCCGCTCCAACCGCTCGGCCTGCCGCCTTACGGCTTCTTCATAGCGTTCGACTTGGTTTCGGACGGTATCGCGTATGGCTGTGTATTGCTCGTCCCAAAATACGGTTTCCAACTCCGTCAGCTCCTTTTCGCCGATTTTCCCGCGCATCTTCACATAACGGTATTTCAGGTCGTTCACGGCCAACAGCCGATTGTTCTCCGAGATTCGGTAGATGAATGCGCCTTGCAGGAAAATACATACCATCATAACGAACATCGTCAAAAATGTTTTCGAAGAACTGATGTCGAGCGTATAAGTATGCCGGTGTTCTTGTACGGGCCGGTTTTCGGGCTTTGCCGCTGCTTCGACAGCTTGCCCCATCTGCTCGATCAATGTATGTGTCTGCCTGTTCTCCTTGTCGATCACCTCCAGTCTTCCAGCCAACTGTGCCAGCAGCGCGTTGTATTTCTCGGTGGTCGGTTCTTGTCCGTTTTGCACTCCGGGCAACTTGATCTGTTTGCGTACGTGTTCGAGCAGCTGTACAACCTGCCCCTGCGAGTGTTCCGCGGCTTCTATCAGCCGCTCGATCCGTTCGGTTTGGGCATTGTCTGAATGTATACTGCCGTCAGTTTTTCCCGTCTTGGCGTTTTTAATGGCTTTGACAAGCGTTTCCTTGAGGTCTTCGTACATTTCGATCGAGAGGTCGATCTTATTTTCGTCGTTCATGATTTTTGAGATTTTCTAATTCGGTTACAGTTTCATTTTGGCTCTTCTTTTCTGTTCTTCCGTCCTGCGGCGGTGCTCCATCGCGGTGATGGCCATTGCTTCGGCTGCGGCATTGAGCAGCGCCGTAATTCGTGCTATATGCTCTTCGGGGCTTTCTCCCGGCTTGCGCTGCAACTGCTCGGCCGACACTCCGCCGGGCGAACTGGCCGGCGGCAGCGGAATCCCGCCTGCCTTTCCGAGGTTTACCGATGGTGGCTCTTCGCGCACACTGCCGCCGCCTCTGCCCATGTTGCCGAATAACCCGGCAAATGCTGAACGGTAATTGCCTGCCGCCGCTGTAAGGTTCCCGAAGAGCGTGGCCCTGTGCTGGGTCTGTTGCTGCGCGTAAGTAAAATGGCAGTCGATCTTTGTAAAGCTGAAAGCCCGGTCGATCTTCGATCCGGAAAACTCGAAACCATTTTTCGAGAAGAGGACACCCTGTTTGCGGTCGGTATTTCCGCAATACTTGTATCGCACGCCGATGCCTTGTTCCTTCAATTTGCCTTCCAGTTCGTTCCAACTTTTGCACTTGGGCAGACAGCCTTTGATCGCATCGTAGATTTCGTATCTGGTCTTGTCGGGTTCGCGCAGCCGCTCC
>OMCM01001090.1_pt1 | contig 14817 bp, 8 predicted proteins | sample 1645021 | NCBI WGS metagenome assembly OMCM01 (sample SAMEA103958142, study PRJEB25191) | human gut metagenome | biome: human-associated habitat [ENVO:00009003]; feature: intestine environment [ENVO:2100002]; material: feces | place: Germany | collected 2013/2015
CCTCTTCTCGATCTCGCGCCTGCGGGCCATCGAGCACCGCCGCGCCATCGCCCGCTCGGCCAACACCGGACGGTCGGGCTTCATCTCGGCGCGCGGCGACGTGGGGCAGACGCTGGGCTGGGAACAGCGCGGCGTCATCACGGCCGACGTGCCGCTCTCGTCGCAGGAGACCTTCTACACCCGCTACGGCGACTACATCGCCCGCATCGCGGAGTACGTGCTGCTGCTCTGCATGCTCTATTTCGTCGCCTACCGCGTCAAACGCCGAAACTACCTCGTCAAATAACACCGTACACCATGAATTACACCCAAACCCTCGAATTCCTCTTCTCGTCGCTGCCCGCCTTCGAAACCCAGGGAGCGACGGCCTACAAGCCGGGATTGGAGCGCATCGCCGCATTCTGCCGCCACCTGGGCAATCCGCAGCGCAACTTCTTCACCATCCATATCGCGGGAACCAACGGCAAGGGCTCCGTGGCGCACATCATCGCCTCGGTGCTCCAGCAGGCCGGCTACCGCACGGGGCTCTTCACCTCGCCCCACTTGCAGGACTTCCGCGAACGGATCCGCGTGGACGGCGAGATGATTCCCAAGCAGAAGGTGGTGAACTTCGTGGACAAGCACCACGGCAAGATGGTCGAGCTGGAGCTGTCGTTCTTCGAGATGACCGCCGCGCTGGCTTTCGACTACTTCGCGCAGAGCGACGTCGAGGTGGCCGTGATCGAAACGGGACTCGGAGGACGCCTCGACGCCACGAACATCATCGTGCCGCTGGTGAGCGTCATCACCAACGTGGGGCTGGACCACACAGCGCTGCTGGGCGACACGCTGCCGAAAATCGCCGCCGAGAAGGCCGGCATCATCAAAAAGAGCATTCCGGTAGTCATCGGCGAGAGCGACCCCCGCTACAACGACGTCATCGAGCAGGCCGCGGCCGCCAACAAGTCGAAGGTCATCTACGCCGAGCAGGAGTTCTCGTGCGAGCCCTGCCCCTGTGGAAACGACCGCCAGCACTTCTGCATGCACCGCACCCGCGACAACCGCAACTTCGAGGTCGATCTCGATCTGGGGGGCAACTACCAGCGCCGCAACATGGTCACGGCAGCCGCAACGGTCGATTTCCTGCACGAGGAGACGCCGCTGACCATCTCCCGCCGCGCCTTCCTCGAAGGTGCGCGCGACACGGCGGCCAACACCTCGCTCATGGGCCGCTGGCAGAAGCTGGGCGAACAGCCGCTTACGGTCTGCGACACCGGCCACAACCCCCACGGCATCGCCTACGTCGCCCGGCAGCTCAAAGCCACGCCCCACAAACAACTCTACTGCGTGATCGGCTTCGTCCGCGACAAGGACCTCGCCCATATCCTCCCCCTGCTGCCGCACGACGCCCACTATATCTTCACGCAGGCGAAGACCGAACGGGCCTTCTCTGCCGCCGAGCTTACCGCCAAAGCCGCGATCTACGGACTGCACGGCGAGACCGTCGCCGAAGTTCCCGCCGCAGTCGCCCGCGCCAAGGAGCTGGCCGGCGCCGACGACATGATCTTCATCGGCGGCAGCACCTATGTGGTCGCCGAAGCCTTGTAAAACCGTCTGACAGATCGCGACGCATCCGCAGACAACTTATATTATAATCCGGACCGGGAAAAGATACGCCCTATCTTTCCGGTCCGTTTTTTTCGATTTCCGCGCGGCGGGACAAAAATCTTTCCGGCCGGAAAAACAGATTTCGCGGCCCCGCAACAACGATTTGAGGCAGAGCGATTTCGATTTGGGGGATTTTGATTTTGCAAATAATACTAAAAGTCTTAATTTTGGCATATTAATTACCCCCGATGCACCAGAAACCGACCAAAACCTGCATTACCTCCGCGGAGTTCGGGAGATTGTATTCCGACTACAATCCCCGGTTTACCGAGGTCGCCTACCGTTACGTGCGCGACCGGGGAATTGCGGAGGATCTGGTGTCGGACAGTTTCATGGCGTTCTGGGAGGAGCGGGACCGGCTGCCGGAAGATGTGAACGCCCCGGCTTACGTGCTGACCATCGTCAAAAACAAGTGCCTGAACCACCTGAAGGCCCGGTTGCTGCACCTGCAGATCGAGAAAAAGCTGCATTCGACCCAGCAGCGGCTGATCCAGTCCGACATTCAGTCATTGGCAGCCTGCGTTCCCGACACGCTGTTCGTGGAGGAGATGCAGACGATGCTCGACCGCGCCGTCGGCCGGATGCCGGAACTTACGCGGCGCATTTTCGAAGGCAGCCGCTACGAGAACAAAAGCTACAAAGAGCTTGCTCAGGAGTTGAACATCGCCTTCACGCACGTCAATTTCGAGATGCGGCGGGCTTTGAAAATACTCCGGGAAGAATTCAAGGACTATATTTTCGCGCTGATCATACTGCTGGCTGTCAGCAACTTGATTTAATAAAATAAATTATTAAACAAATAAATGCACCGTTTCACTACTAACACGGTGCATTTGTTTGTTATTACTACTAACAGAGAGAAGAAGAGAAGATGGACGATTTATTACTGTACAAGTTTTTGCAGAACGAAGCGTCGGAAGACGAGATCAAGACGGTATTGGACTGGCTCGACGCCGATCCGGCCAACCGGAAATATTTCGACGGGCTGGACAATATGCTCAATGCAGCCCGCGTAAACCGCCCCGCAGGCCGGAAACCCCAGCGCCGGCCGCTCCCGACGCTGCGCAGTATCGGCGCATGGAGCATGCGCATCGCGGCAGTCCTGTGCTTATGTCTCGGAGTAAGTTATTTCGCAGCTACGAAGATGTTCGACCGCAAGGCTTCCAACAATTCGCTGAGCGTGTTCGTGCCCAACGGGGAACGCATCAGCATGACGCTCACCGACGGCACGACCGTATGGCTCAATTCGGGCACGACGCTGGAGTATCCAGCGGTCTTTGCGCGCGCAGAGCGCCGGGTGAAAGTCACGGGCGAGGCGATGTTCGACGTCAAGAGCGACCCGCAGCATCCGTTCGTCGTCGAGACGTTCGCCTGCGACGTGAGGGTGCTGGGCACCAAATTCAACGTAGAGGCGAACGAAGAGGAGGGAATTTTCACCGCCGACCTGCTCCGCGGCAGGGTTCAGGTCTGCAACCGGACGGACCGCAGCGACCGAATCACGATGGAGCCGAACCAGACGGTCCATCTGGAAAACGGAAAGTTGCAGCTGCACGCGCAGGAGAACGCCGACAAACTGCTTTGGACGGACGGCATCCTCTGCATAACGGGAATGACGTTCGAAGAGGTCATGGCCAAGTTCGAACGCTGCTACGACATCAACGTGGAAATTCTGCGCGACGACCTGCCCCAGATCGAGTTCCAGCGCTGCAAGCTCCGCATCAGCGAAGGGATAGACCACGCCCTCACGATGCTGCAGCATGCGGCCGATTTCAGGTACGAACGGGATATCTCGACAAATACGCTCTATATCAGATAACGAACGAAGTATAAACCTAACAGCTTAACATGCCTATGAGAAAGTAACCGAAACCCTTTTTCTTCCGTATTAAGCCCTGAAAAAAAGAAAACCTATGAATGTTGGCGCATCCATAGGTACATTCTTCAGGCATAAAAACCTACTTAAACCCTAGAATTTATACAAAAGTATGAACAAAAAATTGATTCTGCAAATCAGGAGTTTATATTCGCTGCTATTTGCTGTATCCCTATCTTTGTCATCCGTCGCGGTTTTTGCCCAGCCGACTCCGCCCCGGATCACGATCACGATGGCGGACGTTCCGATGGAACAGGTGATCGACGCCATCGAAAAACAATCCAGTTATCTTTTCGCCATCGACGCGAACGTGAACATTTCCCAGAAAGTCAGCGTCTCCTGCACGGACGCCTCCGTCGAGACCGCACTGACGCAGATGGTCAAAGGAACCGACGTGGCCTATCGCATCGACGCTTCGAATGTCGTGCTCTCGGCGGTCCGCAAAGAGGTGAGCGCACAACCCAGATCGGTTTCCGGCAAGGTTCTCGACGCACAAGGCAACCCTGTCGTCGGAGCGGCCGTCATCGTCAAGGGAACGACCGTCGGCACGAGCACCGGAGCCGGCGGAGACTATTCGCTGCAGATATCCCCTTCGGCCGGGAACGCCGTGCTGGTCGTCAATTATCTGGGCTTCCGCCCCGTAGAGGTCACCGTGGGGAATCGCACGCAGATCGATTTCACGCTGCACGAAGAGTCGCAGGCCGTAGACGCCGTGGTCGTAACGGCCCTCGGCATCAAGCGCTCGGAAAAGGCACTCAGCTACAACGCCCAGCAGGTGAGTTCGGAGGATATCAGCATCGTGAAGGACGTCAATCTGATGAATTCGCTGAACGGTAAAATCGCAGGTGCGGTCATCAATTCGTCGGCATCGGGCATCGGCGGCGCCACACGCGTGGTGCTTCGCGGTCTGAAATCCATCAGCAGCAGCAACAACGCCCTCTACGTGGTGGACGGCATTCCCCTCTTCAACAATAACAACGGCGAAATAAAGAGCGAATTCGAGTCGCAGCCCCGCGGCGAGGGTCTCACGGACCTCAACCCGGACGACATCGAATCCATGACCGTGCTCACCGGCCCCTCGGCGGCGGCGCTTTACGGATCGAGCGCCGCAAACGGCGTGATCGTGATCACCACCAAGAAGGGAAAGGCCGGCCGGCCCCAGATTTCGTTCTCCAACCAGACGACCTTCTCCTCGCCGCTCAAAATGCCTGAGTTCCAGACCAAATACGGCAACCAGCCGAGAACCTACTCCAGCTGGGGGGGGGAATTGGCAACTCCGTCGTCCTACAACCCGCAAGATTTCTTCAACACGGCAGCCAACACGCAGACCAACGCCAGCATCTCCGTGGGTAACGAGAAGAATCAGACCTACGCCTCGCTGATGCACGTCTATGCCAACGGCATCCTGCCCAACAACTCATACGACAAATACTCCGTCACGGTTCGCAACACGACCTCGTTCCTGCAGGATCGGATGACGCTGGACGCAGGCTTCAGCTACGTGGAGACCGAAGACCAGAACATGCTCTCGGCAGGACGCTATTTCAACCCGCTGACCTCGCTCTACACCTACCCGCGCGGCGAAAGCGTCGAGGATCTGATGATGTTCGAGATCTATGATTCGAACAAAAAACGCTACGTGCAGAACTGGGCGTGGGGCCGCGGCGCGCTCGACATGCAGAACCCCTTGTGGATGATGCACCGCAACATCCAGAACAACAAGCGGCGGCGCTCCATGATGAACGCGAGCCTCACCTACAAGGTGACCGACTGGCTCACCCTCGCCGGCCGCGCCAAAGCCGACCTGAGCGTCGGCGAATCGTCGCGCAAGCTCTACGCATCGACCGACCCGCTGTTCGCCGGCGGCGACAACGGATTCTTCGAATTCACCAAAGAGGAGGACACCCACCGCTACGGTGACTTCATCGCCACCGTAAACAAGCACTGGGAGCAGTTCTCGCTCTTCGCCAATGTCGGCGCCAGCATCTCCGACCAGCTCTCCAGCATCGCCGGAGCGCGCGGTCCGCTCGAACTGCCCAACTTCTTCTCGCTGACCAACACCAACCCCTACGGCGCATCGGGCCAACGGCTTCAGGAACGCAAACGCGAGCAGGAGCAGGCCGTATTCGCCAGCGTGGAGGCCGGATGGAAGGGCATGCTCTACCTCACGGCCACGGTCCGCAACGAATGGCATTCGAATCTGGCCTACACGAACAACCTGTCGTACTGCTTCCCCTCGGTCGGCCTTTCGGGCCTGATTCACGAAATGGTGAAGCTCCCCTCGTTCATCGACTATCTCAAGGTGCGGGCTTCGTGGGCCGAAGTGGGCAGCCCCATTCCTTGGGGCATCTCCTACCTGACCTACAAATGGAAGCAGGGTTCGTGGTCCACGAGCGCCACCAGACCGATCCAGAATCTCCGCCCGGAGAACACGACCTCGTGGGAGGTGGGTCTGAACGCCCGGCTGTTCGCCAATTCGCTCTCGCTGGACTTCACCTACTACAAGTCCAACACCAAACACCAGACCTTCCTCGTGCCCCTGTCTGGTTCGGCCGGCTACGAAAACATGTACGCGCAGACGGGCAACGTCGAAAACAAGGGTTTCGAGCTTTCGATCGGATACGACAAGACATGGAGGGACTTCTCGTGGAGCTCCAGCCTCACGCTCAGCCACAACAAGAACAAGGTCGTCGAACTGATGAACAACTACTACGACCCGCAGACGGACAAATACTATACGCTCAAGGAGTATGAAGTGGCCAGCATGGGCGGCGCCAACTTCATCATGACCGAAGGCGGCACCATGGGCGACCTGTATGCCTACGGAGACCTGCGGCTCGACGAGAACGGCTACATCTACATCAACCCCAACGACCCGAAGCTGATGGTCACCGACGAGCGCATCAAGCTCGGCTCGGTGCTGCCCGACTACAACGCCGGTTTCCGCAACGATTTCTCCTACAAGGGCATCAACCTCTCGCTGCTCTTCTCCGCACGCTTCGGCGGCATCGTGGTATCGCCCACCCAAGGATTCCTCGACGGACTCGGAGTCTCGAAGGCGAGCGCCGACGCGCGTGACGCCGGCGGCGTTCCCATCAACAACGGCAAGATCGATGCGCAGCACTACTACGAGACCGTCGGTCTGGGGCAGCTGCTCTCCCACTACACCTACAGCGCCACGAACGTCCGCCTTCAGGAGATGAGCATCGGATATACCTTCCCGAAGAAATGGATGGGCGACCGGGTCAAGCTGACCGCATCGCTCGTAGGGCGCAACCTCTGGATGATCTACTGCAAGGCCCCGTTCGACCCCGAACTCACGGCCTCCACCGGTTCCTACCTCCAAGGTATCGACTACTTCATGCAGCCGAGCCTGCGAAGCCTCGGTTTCAATGTACAACTTAAGTTCTAACCAAGCCTTAAGACCGTTATGAGAAAATACATGAACATCATAAACAGACTGTTGTTCGGCGCCGTCGCCTTGGCGGCATTGTCCTGCACGGGCAATTTCGAAGCCTACAACCGGAACCCCGACCAGCCGAGCACGATAGACCGCGACGTCTGGGACTACATCAAAAGCATGCAGTACAACGTGATTCCCACCGTCAAGAACCAATATCAGATCGTGGAAAACGTGTCGGGAGGCGCCTACGGCCGCTACTTCGCCTACGCCAAATCGACCGATGCGGGATGGAACACCGGCATGTTCGCCTTTTACCGAATCGCCAACGACTGGGCCAATCCTCCCTACGAGGTGCCCATGACCAACATATACAGCAACTGGCGGGCCATCAAGGCCGAACTCGAAGAGCCGGAAGACGACTACCGCATGGCGCTCGCCCAGATCATCCGCGTGGCGGCCATGCAGCGCGTCACCGACATTCAGGGGCCCATCCCCTACCGCACGATGGAGAACAACGACGACCTGACCGCTCCCTACCAGTCGCAGGAGGCCGTCTACGGCTTCATGCTCGAAGACCTCGACCATGCGGTGAACGTGCTGGAGACCTACATCACCCTCGCCGGAACGGACGTGGTCGCAGAAGCCGCGTCGGCGGATTACGTCTACAACGGCAACCTCGCCAAATGGATCCGGTTCGCCAATTCGCTCAAGCTCCGTCTGGCCATGCGCATCTCGAACGTGTCGCCCGATGCCGAGCGATATGCCGAAGAGGCCGTCGCGCACCCCTACGGCGTGATCGAATCGAACGCGGACAACGCCTCGCTCGACGTCTCCCAGACCAACGACCAGAATCCGCTCCGCTGGCTGGTCGAGGATTACAGCGACGTGCATGCGGCGGCCGAGATCGTCACCTACATGAAGAGCTTCGACGACCCGCGCCTCTCCAAATATTTCAACCCTGCGGTCCGGGACAGCGAGTACCACGGCTCGCGCGTAGGCGCCTACTCCTCCAGCCAGTGGAAGGACTACTATTCGCTTCCAAAAACCAACGCCCTCGACCGGCTCATGTGGATGAACGCCGCCGAAGTGGCCTTCCTGAAGGCCGAAATGGCCGTCAACGGATGGGACGTGACGGGCGACGCCAAAACGCTCTACGAAGAGGGCATCCGCCTTTCGTTCGAGCAGTATCAGGCCGAAAACTACACGTCCTACATCGCCGGCACGGCCGCGCCGACCGCCTATTCCGATCCGCGCAGGGCCAACAACTATACGCCGGGCACGGCCTACAGCGTCACCGTCGCATGGGACGGCGCCCTTTCGGCGGAAAAGCAGCGCGAGAAGATCATCACCCAGAAATGGATCGCCCTCTATCCGCTCGGAACGGAGGCGTGGGCCGAGCAGCGCCGCACGGGATATCCGCGGTTCTACCCCACGCCCACCAGCACCAATGCCTCGAACGAGCCTAACCTGCCGACCGAAGGCGCTTCGCGAATCCCCTTCGCCCCGAACGAACAGACGCGCAACGCCGACAACTACGATGCGGCGGTGGCCCTGCTGGGCGCCGGCGGCGACAAGTTCGGAACCCGGCTGTGGTGGGATGTAAAAACGGACAAACCCGCTTGGTAGAACGCTTCTGCCGACCAGCAATTTTTCAATGTAACCCGAAAAAAACGACAAGTATGAAAAAGATATTATTGATGTGTCTGTCCCTGCTGCTGTTCGCGTCCGCTCTGGTCTCCTGCGAGGAGTGGACGGAACCCGAAAGCAAGGTGTTCCTCAAGGGCGACGGGCACGACGACGCCTATTACGCCGCCCTGCGCAAATGGAAGGCGGAGACCGATTACGACATGGCATGGGGATGGTTCGGCGGCTGGGGCGCCAACGCCACCAACCTCAAGAACTCGCTCCGGGGCCTTCCCGACAGCCTCTATCTGGCGGCCATCTGGGGCCGGTGGCGTCCCAGCGTCCTGACCGACGCCATGAAGGCCGACATGGAGTATGTCCAGCGGGTAAAGGGCACCAAGGTAGTGTGCACCACCATAACCGGCTGGGTGGGAGTCGACGTGATCGGAGGCGATTACCAGAACAACCCCCAGAAAGAGGAGTATTTCGGCTGGAAGCCCGAATGGGACACTCCGTCGGGCTGGCGGGCCGCCGACGGCACCGACGAACGGGCCGCTCAGGAAGCCTCCATCCGCAAATACGCCCGCATGCTCGCCGACAGCGTTTATACGGGCGGCTACAGCGGCATCGACTTGGACTACGAGCCGAACGTCGGCGGAGCCGGCTGCAAACGCGAGCTATCCAACCGCGACAACTTCTACATCTTCGTGGACGAGCTGGGCAAATACCTCGGACCGAAATCGGGCACGGACAAACTGCTGGTCATCGACGGAGAGATCAACGCCGTCGAAGGCCGCTGCATGCCCTATTTCGACTACTTCATCTGGCAGGCGTACAGCACCTCTTCCGATTCGGGACTCAACACCTACATCAGCACGGTGATCCGGAACGGTTCGGGATACATGGAGCCGGAAGAGCTGATCCGCAAGCTCTACACCACGGTCAACTTCGAACAATACGCCGCCGAGGGCGGCGGCTCCTACACGGGCGGCATCAACCGGCTTCTGGGGCAGGCTCTCTGGAAACCCACATGGGAGGGCAAGACCTACCGCAAGGGCGGATTCGGCTCCTACCACATCGAATACGAATATTATCTGTCCGGCAAATCGGGCTTCTATCCGTGGACCCGGCAGGCCATCAACGCCGTACATCGGTCCGAGAACGAAGAAGAGGTTCCGAACGAATAACCGAATAAAACCACTGCAATGAAAATCAAGGCATTTTATTTATCGGCCGTCGCAGCGATCGTGACGGGACTCGTGTCCTGCGACAACGCCGAACTCAAATACGACGACGTAACGGGCCCCGGCAGACTCTTCCTGAACGAAGCGGTCGGAACGGCCAAATCGGTCTCGTTCGTCATTCCCGACGACGGCAGCGTCTACACGGTCACGCCCCGCATCTCGAAACCGCTGGGCAGGGATCTGAAACTCACCGTATACGTGGACGAGAAGGCCCTCGACGAGTACAACAAACAGAACAACACCTCCTACACACTGCTTCCGAACACCAACTACGAATTCGAAAGCAGTGCGGTGATCCCCGCAGGCAAGGTCGTCTCCAACCCGGTGACAATCACCCTGCATCCGCTCACCACGGAGCAGAACAAGACGGGATTCGTCCATGCGCTGCCCATCGCCGTAAAGGCTGAAGGGGATGCCATGCAGGTACTCGAAGGCGCCGACGCATTCGTCTTGGCCGCAACGCCGGTTCCCTATTCGAACGTAGTCGAGATCACGGGCAACAGCTATCTGCAAACACGCTTCGCCGAAGATTACAAACTCTCGTCGTGGACCTTCGAAACGCTGTTCAACCCCAGTCAGATCTACACCGGCAACACGACGACATGGCTCGCGTCGGCCATCGGATACTACGAGCAGGGCGGCACGAAGATCATTCAGGACGGCTTCATGCTCCGTCTGGGCGACAGCGGCGGCGGCACGAAGAACAGCCTGATCAACCGGCAAACAGATCTCCTCCATCCCGCTCCAGTCGAACATCTGGCACCATATCGCCATCGTGTGCGACGAAGGTGACATCACGCTCTACGTGAACGGCAACGTCGGCTACACGGCCAAATCGGGCTATGCCGCGACGCAGTTCTACGCCCTGAACGGCATCCGCTTCGGTAACGAATCCGCTTCCGGCAACCTCGGAAGCCTGCGTTACCGCTACTGTCAGGTCCGGTTCTGGTCCGTAGCGCGCAGCGTCGAGGAGCTGAACAACAACCGCTATGCGGTTCCGGCCGACACGCCGGGTCTGCTGGGCTACTGGAAACTCAACGAGTACACCGAAGGCAAGGCGATGGTTCCGGGCTCCTCGGTAAAATGCATCGAAAAGGACACTCCGATGACGGAAACGGAGACCTACCTCTTCAAAGACGCCACGGGCAAACAGCCCGACGCCCTCATCCACCGGGCGTCCGCAAACACCCCCTACATCTTCACCCCGGACAAACGCATCGAGGTGGGATATACATGGGACGGCGTTCTCGCCCAATAACCGTCCGAACGAAACGAGCCTCCCCGTAAAACCGAATTTACGGGGAGGCGGTTTCTAATGACCACTTTCCTGAAAAACCGTGACATGAAATTTTCATTCCACCTGCTGCTGGCCTGCATCGCGCTCACGGCCTGCGGCGAGAGCGGCAAAACGACCGCCGATTACCGGATCGTGCCGTGCCCCGGCGAAATCGCGCCCGGCGACGGCGGCGATTTCGAACTGGACGCCCGCACCCGGATCATATGCACCGGCGACAACGACGGCATGCGCGCCAATGCGGAGTTTCTCGCCGGATATGTCGAATCGGTCGTCGGCTCGGCCCCCGAAATCACCGGTCCGGACGGCCTTTGCGACGACGGCAGGGCAGTCATCCTGCGGGCCGACGCGCCGGGCAAAGGCGGCGAAGCGTACGAAATAGAGGTTTCCGAAAACCGCATCACCGTCAGCGGGGAGTCCGACGCCGGCGTGTTCTACGGCATCCAGACGCTCCGCAAGGCGATGGGCGCCGCAAAAGCGGCCAAGGTACTCTTCCCGGCGGTCCGCATCGCCGACGAACCGTATCTGGGCTACCGGGGCGTGATGCTCGACGTAGGGCGCACGTTCTATCCCGTCGAAGAGGTGAAGCGGATCATCGATCTGGCGGCGCTGCACAACCTCAACGTCTTCCACTGGCACCTGACCGACGATCAGGGGTGGCGGATCGAGATCGACGCCTATCCCCGCCTGACGGAAACCGGGGCTTTCCGCCGCGACACGACGCTCGCGGGCGAGCCGGGCACCTTCGGCGGCTACTACACCAAACGGCAGATCCGCGACATCGTCGAGTATGCCGCACGCCGGTATATCGAGGTCGTTCCGGAGATCGACATGCCGGGCCACATGACGGCGGCGCTCGCCTCCTACCCCGAACTCGGATGCACGGGCGGGCCGTACGTCATCACCCCGCAGCCGGGCGTGCGCCGCGACATCCTCTGCGCGGGCAATCCCGCGGTCTTCGATTTCGTGGAAAAGGTCCTCGAAGAGGTGATCGGACTCTTCCCCTCGAAGTACATCCACATCGGGGGCGACGAATCGCCGCGCACACGGTGGCGGGAGTGTCCCGAATGCCAGTCGCTGATCCGCAGGGCGGGGCTGAAAGCCGACACCCGCCACAGCGCCGAAGACAAACTTCAGGGCTACTTCAACACCCGGATCGAGAAATTTCTCTCCCACCACGGGCGGCGGCTGATCGGCTGGGACGAAATCGTGGACGGCGGCATGTCGCCTGACGCCACGGTCATGTCGTGGCGCGGAACGGCGGGCGGCATCCGGGCCGCCGACGAGGGTTTCGACGTCATCATGTCGCCCAACTCGTCGTTTTACTTCGACTACTACCAGTCGGCGAACATCGACACCGAACCGCCCACCATCGGCGGCTATATTCCGCTGAAAAAGGTCTACGACACCGAACCCGTTCCCGAAGAGCTGACGCCGGAGCAGGCCCGCCACATTATCGGAGTGCAGGCCAACGTGTGGACGACCTACATGCGGACCGATACGATTCTGGAACACATGCTGCTGCCCCGGCTGGCGGCGCTCGCGGAAAGGGCATGGTCGGACGGGGAGAAGGATTTCACGGACTTCATGACGCGGCTCGACCGGCTCGTCGGGTTCTACGACCGCGACGGTTACAGCCACTTCCCCCATTTCTACGACATAACCGGCTCCTTCACCGCGGATTACGGCCGCAAGGCGGTGGGGATGACCCTCTCGTCGCTGCCCGGAGCGGACATCCGCTACACGCTGGACGGCAGCGAGCCGACGGAAGAGTCGCCCCTCTGCACCGACACGGTGTGGATCGGATCGCCGGCGGAGGTCCGGGCGGTCGCCGTCCTGCCCGACGGACGGCGCAGCGAACCCTTCTGCGAAGAGGTGACTTTCAACAAGGCGACCATGAAGCCGATCCGGCTGCTGACCGCTCCGCACCCCAAATACGCGGCCGCCGCGCTCAACGACGGCCTGCGGGGCAAACGGGTCTTCACCTTCGGCAACTGGGCGGGCTGGCAGGACGACGACATGGAGGCCGTAATCGACCTCGGACGGCAGGAGGAGATCGCGCAGGTGGCGTTCAACGCCCTGCTGGACTACGGTTCGCACATCATGGACGCCGCAGGAGCGAAGATATGGGTTTCGGACGACGGCGAAACATTCCGCGAGGTCCACAGCGAAAGTTACCCGGAAATTCCTTACGGCGCCGTAAAACGCATTTTCCGCCACGAAGCGAACTTCTCCCCGGCCCTTCAGGCCCGCTACGTGAAACTGCGGGTCATGTGCTCGGCGCAGCTTCCCGACGCCTATTTCGACCGAAATCTGCGTCCGTTTCTGTTTATCGACGAAATTTACGTATATTAGCGGTATGGATACACGCGGATTCAAAATATGCGCGGCCGCCGTCGGAATTCTCCCCGTGACCGCAGGATGCACGGACCAAGCGCCGCAGGAGCATCCCAATATTCTCTTCATTCTCTCGGACGACCACACCTCGCAGAGCTGGGGCATTTACGGCGGCATTCTGGCGCCGTACGCCGCCAACGACAACATCGCCCGCCTTGCCGCCGAAGGGTGCGTGCTGGACAACGCGTTCTGCACCAACTCGATCTCGGTGCCGAGCCGGGCCGCGATCCTCACCGGGCAGTACAGCCACCTGAACGGCGTCTACACGCTCGACGACGCACTGCGCCCCGAACAGGACAACATCGCCAAACGGCTGCAGCAGGCCGGCTACCGGACGGCGCTGATCGGCAAATGGCATCTGAAAAAGGAGCCGGCGGGATTCGACTACTACAGCGTTTTCCACGATCAGGGCACCTACCGCGACCCGGTATTCAAGACGGCCGAAAACTGGATGGACGACGACAAGGGCGTAGGCGGCGCGGTGGAAAAGGGATTCTCGACCGATCTGGTGACCGACAAGGCGATCCGCTGGATCAAAGAGCGGGATCGGACGAAGCCCTTTTCGGTGTTCTGCCACTTCAAGGCCACGCACGAACCGTGCGACTTCCCGGAGCGGTTCGCGCACCTTTACGACGGCGTGAAGTTCCCCGAACCGGAGAACCTGCTCGAATTCGGCCCCGCGAAGTCGGGCCGCACGTTCGCGGGCCAGCCGCTCGAAACGATGGCATGGCGCTGGAACAAGGCCTACACTGATCCGGAGAACTGGTGGACCTACTACCCCGAACTGCCTTTCTGCGGCGTCGAAGGCGATTCGGTCGCCAACCGCCGGGCCATCTACCAGAAACTCGTACGCGACTACCTGCGCTGCGCCGCGGCGATCGACGACAACATCGGCCGTCTGCTCCGCACGCTCGACGAAGAGGGGCTGGCGGAGAATACGGTCGTGATCTACGTCTCGGATCAGGGTTACTTCCTCGGAGAGCACGGATTCTTCGACAAGCGAATCATGTACGAGGAACCGCTGCGCATGCCCTTCGTGATCCGCTACCCGAAGGAGATTCCGGCCGGGACCCGCAACGGGGATATCGTCACCAACGTCGATTTCGCTTCGCTGCTGGCCGATTATGCCGGCGCCGAACCGCCGCAGCAGGCTCAGGGGCGCAGTTTCCGGAGCAACCTCGCGGGCGACACTCCGCAGGAATGGCCCCGCAGCATGTATTACCGTTACTGGACCCAGCACGAGATACGCCCGGCGCACATGGGCATCCGCAACGACCGTTACAAGCTGATCTTCTTCTACGGCGACCGGCTCGGCATGACCGGCTCGGACGACTGC
>OMCM01001099.1_pt1 | contig 14727 bp, 14 predicted proteins | sample 1645021 | NCBI WGS metagenome assembly OMCM01 (sample SAMEA103958142, study PRJEB25191) | human gut metagenome | biome: human-associated habitat [ENVO:00009003]; feature: intestine environment [ENVO:2100002]; material: feces | place: Germany | collected 2013/2015
CAGTTTAACAGATTTTTGGGGATTTTGCGACTGCACTTACAGGGTACTACTCCATCTTGACATTTCGCCCGACAATTTGTACGCTTGAATCGTATCACTTTATGGGAAAAGGGAGGCGAAGCCATGCAGGGGGATTTTGAAGCGTTCTATCTGCGACACTTTAAGGCAATCTACCGTGTTTGTTATGCCTTTATGAAAAACGCCGCAGATGCTGAGGACTGCACAGAGGATGCTTTTGTGAAAGCAATGTCCTGTGACATTTCCTTTGAAAATGAGCGGCATGAACGGTCATGGCTGACAACCACCGCTATGAATATCTGCAAGGACAAGCTCAAGCACTGGTGGCGGCAGAAGGTAACGGACCTCGATGAAGCGGCCGAGCAAATCGCCGCCGAACCGGATGAAAAGAGCGAGGTCGTGGAAGCGGTCATGGCGCTGTCGGTGAAATACAAAGAGGTTGTTTGGCTACACTATTATGAGGGCTATCAAACAGATGAGATTGCGGAAATGCTGCACCGCCCACCGTCAACAGTACGCGGACAACTGCGAGACGCCCGCGCAAAATTGAAACTCACATTAGGAGGTGAGCGTATATGAATGACAATGAAGTGAAAAACGCATTTGATCATATAGAGCCAGAATCCGGTGCGCAGGAGCGTATGTATGCGAATATTCTGAAAAAAGCAGCGGCACAAAAAGAAGATCAGAATGCCGAAGAGAATATCGAAGAAAAGCAGCCTACAGTTCAAAAACACAAGACTATCCCGATGTGGCGGCGCTGGGGGAGCTTAGCCGCCTGCCTTGCTATTGTGATTGTTGCCGGATTTACATTTCCTCATTTCTTTGACCGATCAGAGTCGGATAACCCACCTGTATTTGTCGGGGCCCCCTTTGAAGATGTAGATGGTCCTGAAGGATTTGAAAAACTGGGGTTTACGATTGACGCGCCGGAGAATGCAGAAAATGTGTATTACTGCATTTATGATGGTAAGATTGCCCGCGTTGATTTTACACTGAACGGTCACGAATACACTTATGAAGCCGCCCAATTGGACGGGAACTTTTCCCGGGCAGAGGGAGATGCTGTGGGCAGTACTGCGCTCAATGCGGAGTATGGCGCAACGCTCGACAGTCTATCGCCTGACACATGGCGGGCGCATTGGAGCAAAGAAGGTGTCAATTATTATCTTTCTAATTTTGACGGTGCGAGTGAAGAAGCAATTACCGCTGCGGCGGAGCTGCTGATGGGGCAAAATTGAAACAAAAACTGCGGAATTTCGGAGGGCGGTGTGCTCTCCGAAATTTTTTATTTTCCGTTCCAACATTTCCCCATGCTGAATCGTATGAACATATGGAAGGGCAAGAGGGCGGCGTTTCCGGAGACGCCGCCCTGCCCCTCCTATAAAATGAATTTTGAACTACAAAGGAGCAAATAGAGATGAAACGCATTCTGACTTTTTTCTTGGCACTCACGATGGTGCTGTCTCTGGCCGCCTGCGGTGGAAAGGCCGATGACAATAAGGGCAAGACAGAGGTGACCATGACTGCACAAGAGATTATGGACACGTTGAAAGAAAAGCTGGGTGACAGTTTTGGATGCGACGTCGCTGAAACCGAAGATAACATAAGCGGTTATTGGGGACTGGATATGGGGCAAGTGGAAAGCTGGGCATCTATGAGCAATTCCAATTCCGCAGTCAATTCCAGTTACGCTGTTATTGTTAAAGTTAAGGACGGCTACGCACAGGATGCTGCCGCACTTTTGCAGACTGGCTATGAGCAAATTCTCAGCTACTCCCGGATGTACAACATGGATTTGCAGAAGGTCTTGCAGGCTCGTTTGTTCGTGAACGGCAACTATGTGGCGCTGCTGATCCTCGGTGCGCAGGGTGACTGGGAGGCCAGTGATGAGGTGCAGGCTAAATTTGCTGCTGAGGAGGCTGCCAAGGTGGACGAAGTATGGAGAGGTATTTTTGGTTCTGCTGACAACGGTATTACGATCCCGGAGGAGGACGACAGCAACAACAACGGTGGCTTTTTTGATATGACCGACGATGAAGGTAACAACGATCCGGTGCTTGGCGGCTAACTATGGTTTTCTCCAGCCTGACATTTTTACAATGCTTTCTGCCGCTGTGTCTGCTGGCGTATTTCCTTGTCCCACAGAAATGGCGCAACGGTACACTGTTTCTGTTCAGCCTGTTGTTTTACGCATGGGGTGAGCCGGTCTATGTGGTGCTGATGCTGTTTTCCACCGCATTGGACTACACCTGCGGACAGATGGCAGAGCGGCACCGGGGACAGCGGGGAGCAAAGATCGCGCTGCTGGTGTCGGTTTGTGTAAACCTTGGCTTGCTGGGCGTATTCAAATACAGTGACTTCCTGATCGGCACGGTCAATTCCTTGTTCGGCACGGCGCTCCCCCAGCCGAATCTGCCGCTGCCGATCGGCATCAGCTTCTACACCTTTCAGACCATGAGCTATACCATCGACGTCTACCGGGGCGAGGCAAGGGCCCAGAAAAACATCATCAATTTCGGCGCGTATGTGACATTGTTTCCCCAGCTGATTGCGGGTCCCATCGTCCGCTACCAGACGGTAGCGGAGGAGCTGGAGCACCGGGATTGCACCGCTGACCTCTTTGCCGATGGTGTGAAACGCTTTGCCTGCGGTGTCGGGAAAAAGGTACTGCTGGCAAATAACATCGGTCTTTTGTGGGAGGCAGCATCCGCGCAGGCTGCTCCCACGGTACTGACGGCATGGTTGGGTGTCATCGCCTACGGTTTCCAGATCTATTTCGACTTTTCCGGTTACTCCGACATGGCTATTGGCCTTGGCCGGATGCTGGGGTTCCGATTTATGGAAAACTTCAACTATCCGTTTCTTGCCGACAGTATTACCGATTTCTGGCGGCGCTGGCATATCTCCATGGGGACATGGTTCCGGGATTATGTCTATATCCCGCTGGGAGGCAACAAGGGCGGCCTTGCAAAGCAGCTCAGCAATATTGCTATCGTCTGGCTGCTGACGGGCTTCTGGCACGGGGCAAGCTGGAACTTTGTCCTATGGGGCGTGTATTTCGGAATACTGCTGGTGCTGGAAAAGCTGTTTCTATTGCGCTGGCTCAAAAGGCTGCCCGCCGTATTGCGGCATATCTACGCGCTGGTGCTGGTAACGATCAGCTGGACACTCTTTGCGTTTACGGATATTGGCGCAGGCTTTGCGTGGCTGAAAGCAATGTTTTTTGGCACATTATTTGACAGCGGCAGTTTGTATCTCCTGCTGACGTATGGGCCGATGTTGGTAATCTGTGCTTTGGCAGCCACACCGCTGGGGAAACGCTGCTATGAAAAGCTGAACTCCCGTTTGGGACCGCGGGCGCTGACCGTGGTTGACTGCGGCGGCCTGCTCTGTGTGCTGGTGATGGCTGCGGCCTACCTTGTCAGCGGCAGCTATAATCCGTTCCTGTACTTCCGATTCTGAGGTGAGAAAAATGCGAAATAAAATCATTACCTCTTTTTTCTGCCTGCTGCTGGCGGTTTCTGCGCTCATCGGGCTGCTGATGCCGGATCGGTATTACTCGGAACGTGAAAAGCGCACTTTGACGCAAAAGCCCAAATTTACCGTTGCCAACTTTATCTCCGGCGAATTTAGTGACGAACTGGAAAAGTATCTTACCGATCAAGTTCCCCTGCGGGATGGCTGGGTCACGATGAAAACCTACATGGAACTGGCCATCGGTAAACGGGAAAGCGTCGGTGTCTATATCTGCAAAGACAAGTATTTGATGGACAAGTTTACATCTTATAGCAAAAAGCAGCTTGTCGCCAACGCAGCCGCCCTTGTTGATTTACAAGAAAAACTGGCGGCAGAGGGTATCTCCATGAATACGATTCTTGTCCCTATGGCGGCACAGGTGCTAACGGATAAACTCCCTGCCTATGCGCCCGTGGCGGACTACGCCGCTATTCTGCAAGTGCTGACCGATGCGGGCGTTGACACAACAGACGTGCTTTCTGCTCTCGTCGCTCATAGCAGCGAGAACATCTACTACCGTACCGATCACCATTGGACGAGCCTTGGGGCCTACTATGCCTATTGTGCATGGCGGGGCATTGAACCGAATGTGGACGAATGGACGCAGGAAGTTCTCTGCGATGATTTCTACGGTACAACTTGGAATAAAGTCCCGCTGCCCACTGTCCCCGCCGAGGAGATCACCGCATGGTATAAGCACATAAATAGGAGTGTGTCCTACAACAACGGTCAGTATGAGACGGACAGCATCTATGAGCGGAAATACCTGTCCGGCAGCGACCAATACGCCGTGTTTCTGAACTCCAACCAGGCACAGACTGTCATTGAGGGCAGCGGCAAGAGCGGCAAGCTACTGCTCATTAAAGATTCCTACGGCAACACCTTTTCCCAATTTCCCGTGGAGGACTATGCAGAGGTCCATGTCCTCGACCTGCGCTTTTTCAAGGGCGATGTGACGGAATACGCCAAAGAGAACGGTATCACCGATACGCTGGTGCTGTACGGTACGCAGAGCTTTGTGAAGGATACAAGGCTGCGCTTCTGACGGAGACGGCGCGCAGCCTCCGCGGCGCGGGGCAAAAAGCCGACGGTCAAAGGGCCGTGGGCTTTTGCCCATTCTGCCGACTTTGTGCGGGGGAGGCGGGAGACCTTTTGCGCAAAACGGAGAGAAGAAAAAATTTTGCGAAAAGGGGCTTGACAATGGAAGTGCGCGTGCTATAATACGCTACAACAAGTTAAAGCAGTAAAAACCAATGACGGAGAAAAGTAGCCGATGCAGGCAAGCCTTCAGAGAGTCCCGGATGGTGTGATCGGGGCGGCGGACGGTCGGTGAATGGACTTCGGAGGGCGGATCAAAAGGCGAAAGCCGAGTAGAGACCGACGGGTATCCCACCCGTTATCCATCGGGGCGCGTATGATGGTGCGCGTAAGCGAGCGGGCGTTTGATAACGTCAATTTGGGTGGTATCGCAGAAGTTCAACGACTTTTGTCCCATGTAGGTGGGATGAAGGTCTTTTTTCTTTTTCCCCGCTCTGTTCCGGCAAGACAGAGCTTCATCTGCCGCTCAAAATCAAATATATTGGAGGAAAACCAAAATGAAAAACAACATGATGAAAAAGCTTCTGACCCTCGTTCTTGCCGGCGCGATGACGCTGTCCCTCGCCGCCTGCGGCGCAAAGGATCCCCAGCCGGACAGCGGGACGGACGGCAGTACGCCCCGCGGCTTCCGTGTTGCGATCATCAAGCAGCTCGACCACGCCTCGCTCGACGAGATCGCAAACGCCGTCGCCGCCGAGCTGGATCAGCTTGCGCAGACGGAGGGCGTGAAGATCGAGTACGAGATCACCTCCGGCCAGGGCGACCAGACCATTCTCAAGCAGCTTGCCGATCAGGCCATCGCCGATGGCGTGGACGCCATCGTTCCCATCGCCACCACCGCCGCGCAGATCGCCGCCCTCTCCGCCGAGGAGACCAAGACGCCGGTCGTCTACGCCGCCATCTCCGACCCCGAGACCGCCAAGCTCACCGGCATCGACTATGTGACCGGCACGAGCGACGCGCTCAACACCGAGTTCATCATGGATATGATGTTCGCCCAGAACCCGAACGTTGCTAAGGTCGGCCTGCTCTACTCCCTCAATGAGCCGAACTCCGCAAAGCCCATCGCGGACGCCAAGGCTTATCTCGACGCCAAGGGCATCACCTGCATCGAGCAGACCGCCAACACCAACGATGAGGTCGTCGCCGCAGCCTCCGCGCTCATCGCCGCCGGTGTGGACGCCGTGTTCACCCCGACCGACAACGTCATCATGGCAGCGGAAATGGCGATCGCCGAGGACTTTGCCATCAACGGCATCCCGCACTACACCGGCGCGGACTCCTTCGTCCGCAACGGCGCCTACGCCACCTGCGGCGTGAACTACACCGACCTCGGCACAAGGACCGCCGACCTCGCCCTCAAGGCCATGGCTGAGGGCATGAGCGGCATGGAGGATTACTACCTCATGGATGGCGGCATCATTACCGTCAACACCGATACCGCGGCTATGATCGGCAAGCAGGCCGAGTATTCCTGCTTCGACAGCATGGGCACCGTCGTGGAAGTGATCACCACCAAGGACTGAACCGAAACAACAACGCGAAAGCCCTCCGACGAAAGTCGGAGGGCCGAAGCCTGAAAGGAGAGCGACCCCATGCTCATCATCACGCAGACCGCCCTGGAGTTGGGCTTTTTGTACGCGCCGGTCGCGCTGGCGCTGTTTCTGAGCTACCGCATCCTCGACATTGCCGACCTCACGACGGACGGCTGCTTCGTTCTCGGCGCGGCGGTTTCCGTCAGCCTGACGGCGGCGGGACATCCGTTCCTCGCCATCCCCGCGGCGATGCTCGCCGGCGCGTGCGCGGGACTCGTCACCGCCTTTTTGCAGACCAACCTCGGCGTGCCGAGCATCCTCGCGGGTATTGTGACGAATACGGGACTTTACACCGTGAATCTCATGGCGATGGGGTGGAAGGCCAATCAAAGCCTGCTCGGCTCGGATACCGTGTTTACCCTTCTGCGCGATGCCGGCATCGGCGGGGCGTGGTATGAGCTGCTGCTTGCAGTCATCGTTACCGGACTTGCGGCGGTGCTGCTGCGCCTGTTTCTCGGCACGCATCTCGGCCTGTCACTCCGCGCGACGGGCGATAATCCCGACATGGTGCGCGCGTCGTCGCTGAATCCCGCGTTCACCATCTCCGTCGGCCTCTGCCTTGCCAATGCCATGACCGGCCTTGCCGGCGCGATGGTGGGCCAGTATCAGAAGACCGTGGACATCAACTCCGGTACCGGCATCGTCGTCATCGGCCTTGCCTGCCTTATCATCGGCGAAACGGTGCTCGGCCACCGCAGCATGACGCGCGGCGTGCTTGCCGCGCTCGTCGGCTCGCTGATCTACCGCTTCATCTACGCGGTCGTGTTCTACACGAAGATCGTGCCGGTGGAGTGCCTGAAGCTGCTCACGGCGATCATCGTGGCGCTGGCCATCGCCGCGCCGAGCATCCAAAGGTGGGCGGCGTTCCAGCGCCGCAAGGCCGCGGCAAAAGGGAAGGGGGGCAACTGATATGCTGGACATTCAACACATCTCCAAGACCTTCAACGTCGGAACGGTGAACGAAAAGCGCGCCGTTACCGATCTGTCGCTCCATCTCGAGAAGGGCGATTTCGTCACCGTTATCGGCTCAAACGGCGCGGGCAAGTCCACGCTTTTCAACGCCATCGCGGGCAGCTTTTATGTGGACAAGGGCCGCATTCTGCTGAATGGCAAGGACATTACCTTTACACGAGAACATGACCGCAGCCGTGTCATCGGGCGGCTGTTTCAGGACCCGCTGCGCGGCACCGCGCCGCACATGAGCATTGAGGAAAACCTTGCCCTCGCGTATCTGCGCGCGGCGCACGGCAATCCGTTCAGCCGCATCACGGCCAAGGACCGCGAGCTCTTCCGCGCCCAGCTCGCGCAGCTCGACATGGGGCTGGAGGACCGGCTGGGCCAGCCCGTCGGTCTGCTCTCGGGCGGTCAGAGGCAGGCGCTGACGCTTTTGATGGCGACGATGGTGCCGCCGGAGCTTCTGCTGCTCGACGAGCACACGGCGGCGCTCGACCCGGGCACGGCGGAAAAGGTGCTCGCGCTCACGCAGCGCGTGGTGGCGGAGCATCACATCACCTGCCTGATGGTGACGCACAACATGACGCAGGCTCTCGCGCTCGGCAACCGCACGCTGATGATGGCGGACGGCGGCATCGTGCTCGACGTCGCGGGCGCGGAGCGCGCCGGCATGACGGTGGAGGATCTCATTGAGCGCTTCCGCGCGGGCACGGGCAGGACGCTCGACAACGACCGTATGCTCCTTTCCGAATGAAGCCACGCGGACCGGCCCTCCGGTACGCCGACGGCAGAGCGGATTTTCCCTTTTAAGATGCGACAAAGCGGCAGAGCCTTTTGCTCTGCCGCTTTTGCTGTATACTGTAAACCATATGCAAAAAACCTTGAAACCATACGGCTTCAAGGTTTTTCGTGGTGGAGATTATTTATGCCCGCAGGGTTTTCGGCTTACCTGCTGCGGCGCAGGACCTCGCACACCAGCTCATAGACGCGCTCGGTGGAGGGCACGCTCAGCCGCTCGCGCACGGAGTGGACGTCGTGCAGCTCGGGCCCGAGGGAGATGGCGTCGAGACCGGGAATCTTCTCAATGAAGAGCCCGCACTCCAGTCCGCCGTGCGTCGCCTCGAGCTTGCCCTCCGTGCCGGTAAGGTCGCGGTAGACGTCAAGCACCAGCTCGCGGAGCTTTGAATCGCGTGCGTACTGCCAGCCGGGGTAGTTGCCGCGCTCGGAGACCGTGCCGCCCGCAAACTCCACGATGGCGCGCACGCGCTGGGCGAGCATCGCCTTCTGCGAGGCGATGCAGGAGCGGATGGAGTAGGAGAAATGCAGTCCGTCCTCCGTCAAATGCATCACGCCGAGGTTGAGGGAGGTCTGCACCAAACCTGGGAAGTCCGCGCTCATCGCCTCCACGCCCTGCGGCAGCGCAAAGAGCGTGTGGAGCATAACGGAGGTGGTCTCCGCTCTGACAGCAGAAGCCGCCTCGGTCTTGGCACATTCGAGCGTCACGCCCGCGTCGCAGCCGGCGTACTCATTTTTGAGCGTCGCGTCAAAGCCGCGGATGAACTGCTCAAGCTCCGCCTCCTTCCCCGCGGGGACGGCGATGACCGCGTCGCAGCGCGAGCAGATCACGTTGTCGAACCTGCCGCCCTGTATTGCCGCGAGGCGCAGGCCCGAGAGCTGTTCCATCGCGGAATAGAGCACGCGGCCCATCAGCGCGTTCGCGCTGCCGCGGCCCTTGTCAATGTCGCCGCCGGAGTGGCCACCCTGCAAGCCGGAGAGCGTCACGGCGTAGCAGCTCTCGCCGCCGAGCGGCTCGCGCTTGCCGGGAAGCGTGCAATCCGCGCGCATACCGCCTGCGCAGGACACCGTGAAGATGCCCTCCTCCTCGGAGTCGAGGTTCAAGAGCTTCTTTCCCTTGAGGTCGGAGCAGTCGAGCGCGAAAGCGCCGTCCATGCCGACCTCCTCATCGACGGTGAACACCGCCTCGAGCGGCGGATGGGGGAGCGTATCGTCGGCAAGGATGGCGAGGATCATCGCCACGGCGATGCCGTTGTCGCCGCCGAGCGAGGTCTGATCCGCCCAGACCCACTCGCCGTCCGTGCGCAGGTCAAGACCCTCCGCCGCCATGTCCTTCGCGCACTCGTCCGTCTTGGCGCAGACCATGTCGATGTGACCTTGTAAAATGATCGGCTCGGACTGCTCATAGCCCGCGGAGCCGTCCTTCCAGATGATAAGGTTGTTGCACGCCTCTTGGCGGTACCTCAGCCCAAGCTCCTTGGCAAAGCCCACGCACAGGTCGCTGATGATCTTCGTGTTGCCGCTGCCGTGCGGCACGGAGCAGAGCTTCTCAAAATATTCAAATACCTTCTCGGGCCTCAGCCCTTTTAATGCAGCCATGCTGCCTTCCTCCTTTTTGGTGCGCACACAGCCCATGCGAAACGCATGGGCTGTGTGGTGATTGTTCGGTTAGCCGGCGGGTACCTCGTCCATCGTCATATCGTCCATGCCGAAGTCGTCGCCGGAGGGGGTGTCCTCCTCGACGATCTCCGCGTCGGGCGACGGGATGAACTCCGTCAGATAGGCGTCCTCACCCAGTCCCGCGAGGTAGGCGGGCAGGTTGATGATGATGCCGTCCATATTCTTAGGCAGGGGGATAGTGTAGGTCTGCGTCGTCTCGCTGCCGCCCTTCTTCTCGGTGATCTCGAGCGTCACCGTGAACTTCTGGCCGATGCAGGTCGCGCTGCCGCGCTCGCGGTCATAGAGCTTGGCGACCTGCTCGCCGTCCACAAGGACGACGACCTTGTACGGCGTGTCGTAGGTCTTTCCGTTGTACTCTAACTTCTTGTTGTCGAGATACACGGTGTGGCCGCGGCCGACGATCGTCATGGCATAGGCGATGACAATGAGCACGACGACTGCCGCGAGCTGGAAGATCAGTCTGCGATTGGAGGTCTTATTCTTCATTTTGCCTTCGCCTCCTCTTCTGCCAGCTGGTCGGCTGCAAGCTGCAAGCCAGCCGCGCTCTTAGCCTTGCGCTTCTTCGCCTCATACATGACCAGCGCGATGGTGATGACCGCGTAGGACACAAACACGCGGAAGTATTCGCCGATCATCGAGTCGCCGGTGATGACCGTGCCGGTGCGCGGCGCCACGATGAACATGGTGTGGAACAGGATAACGCCGAGGAACACGTTCTTGATGCTCGCCTTCTCCACGCTCGCACCACCGACGAGCAGCGCCGCGATGGAGAACATACCGATCTGGGTATGGGCGGTATAGGTGGGGAAGTTGCCGACGTTCTGCAAATAAATGATCATGCCGAAGCCCGCGAACACGGTGGAGATGACCATGGAGATCACGCGGGTGCGCTCGACGTTGATGCCCGCGTCGCGCGCGACCTCCATATCCTGACCGACCGCGCGCATATCCTGACCGAGCTTGGTGCGGCGGAACCAGAGGATAAAGAGGCAGGCGGCGGCAATGATAATGAGCGTGAGCACGGGGATCTTCACTCCGCCGACGCTGACCGCCAGCAGGTTATCCAAGCTCTGGCGCATATTCAGCAGGCTCACCGTATTCCGGATACCGTAGCCGCGCGGGAGCTTGAGCGTATTGTGGATGATGGGAATGACGGGGCCCATCATAAAGAGCACAAAGAACTGGTACACACCGTCCATGGCGAAGGCGATCATGTAGCTCGTGATCATCTCGCGGCCCTTGGCGCGGTTGAGGAGCTTGCCGATCATGATGCCGAGCAGAACGGAGATGGGAATGGAGATGATCGCCGCGAGGATCAGTCCGGGGATGCCCCAGACCTGCCAGTCGGCGGCAAAGATCAATCCGATCTGGCCTGCCATCGCGCCGAGCGTCATGCCGAAGTTCATACCCATGCCCGCCATAACGGGGATGAGCAGGCTCAGGATGAGGAAGGCGTTGCGGCCCAGACGGGTCATGCCCTCATTGAGCAGATAGTTCCACGAGAGGTCCGCGCGCGGGATGCAGTAGGCGCAGATCAGAACGAACATGATGGGCACGATGTTGTCGCTCAGGAACCTGCGCAGCGCGCGGCCCCATTCGGCGCCGCCGCGAGGAAGATTGTTGTTGATCTTTTTCATACTTACTTCTTCCCTCCCATCTTACGGGTCAGCGCGTAGACGATCATGCCGTTGGAGACGATGATACGAATGATCTCGCTGATGTCAAGGTGGATCAAGGAGTTGATGACCGTCGGCGTCATGGTGACAAGACCCTGATAGAGGAACGTGCCGATGATGACATTGGCGATGCTCGCCTTGTTGACGCTCGCGCCGCCGATGAGGATGGCGGCGACCGCCGGGAATGCCATCTTGAGCGGGGCGGTGTAGATCTGGATGAAGCCGAACCCCTGCTCATAGACGAGGATGCCGACCGCGCCCAGCCAGGTGGAAAGGACGACGGAAATGAGGCGCATCTTGTCGATGCTGACGCCCGCTGCCTTGGCAAAGGAAGGGTTGGAGCCGACGGCGGTCATCGCGGTGCCGGTCTTGGTGTGCAGGAATGCCCACATTAGGAAAGCAAGGATCGCGAAGAAGATCAGACTGCCGGTCGGAATGACGAGGTTGATGCCGAAGCGGTTGAGGTCGATGGAGAGAATGTCCGCCAGCACGCGGTCATAGAAGCCCTCGAGGGAGATGGTGGTACGAAGGCCGGAGCCGGAGAAGCCCCACACCATCTCGGGCTTCTTGTACGGCAGCAGCAGCCACATCATGCACATGAAGGAGACGGAGGAGAAGCCGACGTAGGTTGCGACCATCATCTCGCCGCCCTTGATCTTGTTGAGCAGCCAGCCGTAGCCGCCGCCGAGCAGCAGCGCAAACGGCGTCGCGATCGCGATGGCCATGACGAAGCTCATCGGACCCGTGAAGCCAAGCTCGATGGACAGCGTCGCGCCCAGAAGGCCCGAGATGATACCGAGCGGCAGGCCGAAGTTGAGGCCGCAGCCGGAGTGGACCATCGGGACCATTGCCAGCACCATGATGGCGTTCCAGCTAAAGCGGTTGATAACGTTGCTGATCTGCGTTGCGAAGTCCACGCCCGCGAACGGCACGAGCACGAACATCAGCAGCAGAAAGCCGGTGATGATCATGCGGGGGACGCCGTAGCTGTCGATCATTTGGCGGAGCCTGCTCTTATCGGCAAGGCTGTTTGTTGTATTACCCATATTCTGCCCTCCTTATTTGACCTGACTGACCATCAGCATACCGAACGCCTCGGAGGATTCGGTCGCCGGCAGGATGCCGGCGATCCGGCCGCCGGAGACGATGGCGATGCGGTCGCAGGTCATGCGCAGCTCCTCCAGCTCGGACGAGATCATCACAACGGTGATTCCGCTCTCGCGGTTGAACCTTGGCAAGGCAAACCTTCTGCTGGTTGCCGCCGGAGAGCTCCTTGGCCTTCTGCTTCGAGCTGGTGCACTTGATCTTCAGCTCGTCAATATAGCGGTCGGTCACGGCGCGGATGGCCTTTTCATCGCGCCACTTCACAAGGCCGCCAAACAGGCTCTTGAGAAACTTATCGTGGATCTGCATGGCCGGGAAGGCAATGTTCCACTCCAGCGACTCGTCGAGCAGCAGTCCCACGCCGCGGCGGTCCTCCGACACAAAGGCAAGCTGCGCGTCGAGACAGCGGCGGGGCGCGTTGAGCGGAATGGGCTTGCCATCGAACTCGACGGCCCATAACGCCGTTCGGGATGCCGAGCTTGCCCTGACCGGCGAGGCCGCCGATGCCGAGGATCTCGCCCTCCCTGATGTCGAGATCGACGTTGCGCACGATCTCGCCGGGCATATCTACCCAGAGCTTGCGGATGGACATGATGGTCCTGGCGCCGGAGTGATCGACCACATCCTGTGCAGCGGAGAGCTCCACGCTGCGGCCGACCATCCACCTTGTGATGTCGGAAACGTTCGTTTCCTTCGCCGGGGTATCCTTCACCACATGGCCGTCGCGCATGACGATGACCTTGTCGCACACATCCAGAATCTCCTGCAAACGGTGCGTGATGAAGATGACCGCGATGCCGCGCGCCGACATGCTGCGGATGGAATCGAGCAGCGCCGCAGCCTCCTTTTCCGTCAGAACGGCGGTCGGCTCGTCGAGAATAAGCAGCTTGAGATGCTCCTTGCTCAGCTCACGCGCGATCTCGGTGAACTGCTTATGGCCGACCGGCATATCGCTGATGACCATGTTGGCGTCGATGTGGACGCCCATTTTTTCAATGGCTGCCGCTGCACTGCGGTCCATCTCCTTATAATCGAGCGTGTTCAGACGGCTGCCGAACACCTCGGAGATGACATTTTTCTTCTGGGGCTCACGGTTGAGCAGAATATTCTCTGTCGCTGTAAAGCCGGGGATCAGAGAAAACTCCTGATGCACCATGCCGATACCGGCTGCCAGTGCGTCAAAGGGGGTGTTGAAGGTGACCTTTTCACCGTTGATGAGAACATCTCCGCCGTACCCGCCGGTCTCGCGGATGACGTCCATGCCGAAGAGGATCTTCATCAGCGTGCTCTTGCCCGCACCGTTTTCGCCGACAAGGCCGAGCACCTCGCCCTCGCGGAGCGTAAAGCTGATATCCGTGAGGACCTGATTGCCGAAGAAGTCCTTTTTGATGCTGCGCATCTCCAACAGAGGAGCGTTGTTATTTTCCATAAGCTATACCCTACCTAAAAGAAGCAGGGGGGAGGATTCTCCTCCCCCCTGTTTTTTTGATGTTCGTCAGTGAGCCGAAGGCTTACTTAACGGTGAAGTACTTTTCGGGGACCTCGACCTCGGTGGCGTGCATGAACCAGCCCGGATCGCCCATGATGTAGGTATCCTGATAGACAAGGAAGGTGTTGTCGGCCTTGACGCCGGTGGTGGCGTTGGTGTAGTTGGAGCCGTTCCAGGAGGCGTCGGGGGAGAACTGATGGTAAGCCTTGGCGATATCGTCGATGTCGGCAAGCTCGCTCTCGCCCTTGATGACGTTCATGGCGTGCTGGGCAAGGCCAGCGGAGGTGACGTAGCCGTAGGAGTAAGCCCAGGTGCCGAAGCGGCCCGCGCCGCCCTTTTCGCAGATGGCGGCCTCGACCTTGGCAAGGATCTTCTGGAAGTCGCCCGCCTCAGCGGTCAGGTCGATGCCCAGAGCGCCGGGATAGCCCATCAGCGGGGAGGGCAGGTCGGCCTCAATGAAGTAGCCGCCGTACTCGAGCAGCTGCTTGAGCAGAGGCTCGGTATGCGCGTCGTTGGTGCAGAAGTAAGCGGCCTTCTCGCCGTACTTGTTCACCCACTCGGGAACCTTTTCAAGGATGTAAGCCTGCGCACCGGCAACGCCGACATCAGAGGTGGGGTCGGGAGCGGTTTCCATCTCGAAGCTCATGCCGAACTCCTCGCAGGCCGCCTTCATGACGGCGACGCGGCGGCTCATGGTCTCGTAAGCGAGGTGGCGCGGGAAGGAGATATGAACAAAGGTGTCGCAGCCAAGCTCGTGCGCGGTGCGGATGATGAGGTAGCCGCGGGCAACGAAGTCGTT
>OMCM01001112.1_pt1 | contig 14599 bp, 17 predicted proteins | sample 1645021 | NCBI WGS metagenome assembly OMCM01 (sample SAMEA103958142, study PRJEB25191) | human gut metagenome | biome: human-associated habitat [ENVO:00009003]; feature: intestine environment [ENVO:2100002]; material: feces | place: Germany | collected 2013/2015
AAAGCATATCAACCGCATCGTCTACGATATCACCTCTAAGCCCCCCGCAACCGTGGAGTGGGAATGAGAAAAAAGTGAATATGATGGGCTGAAGAGCCTTGAAAACACTCACTTTTTGAAAATCTCATTCCTCATTTGATAGCAAAATGATAGCAGATACCAAAGCCATTTTGTTTGTTCTTATTTTGGCGAGCGAATGGTTTGCAGGTTTGCTGTCGCATCCAATCCTATATTGAGAGCGAAAAAGGCTCTGCTGACTTTCTGTAAAAGAAGGTCGGCAGAGCCTTTTGTTATTCTTCGGTGTGTTCTTTGAGGTCGGCAAGAAGCAGGTCACTCAGCTCATGCGACGGCGTGATCTTGTGCCACTGACCGGAGGTGTCAAGTTCAGGGTAGCGGTAGCGCCAGCGGTCATATTCTTCTTTGGTGATCTCGCCTGCTTTCAGCTTGGCGGCAACCGCACCCCACGCGGCAAGCATGCTGTGAAGCTCCGCTGCGTCGCGTCCTTTGTGGATATGAACACGCAGATGCACCTCATCCTCGCACTCACAGACCTCAAGACCGTAGCGGTCCTCCAGCGTGAACAGCGTGTGCATCAGTCCAATATAGGAGTCAATGTCCGGTACGTCCAGCGCCTTGGGCGAAACGTCAAGCACCTGTGCCAGCGCAGCGGTCACGTCCGCTTTAGGCGTTCTGGAACCATTCTCGTACTGCGCAAGGCGGACATCTGCGGATTTCTCCGGGAAACCCAGCGCCATGCCAAGGTATTTCTGCGTCATGCCCCGCATCGTGCGGAAAAAGTGGATGCGTTCACCAATCGCCATAATAGCCATCTCCTGTGTCGGTTATCTTTGATAAAGAGTATAGCAGATATGTTTAATTTCGTCAAGAAAAATCTAAGCAAATTTATTTAATATTTTCCTGCAAACCGGCTTGACTTAAACAAATATGTATAGTACAATAGCTGTAAGCTAAGCATATTAGCTTAATTCATACAAATTTTACAATTAGGATAGTCAACAAATACAGAAAAAATGTCCGTTGTAAGGTGAGAGGGGGGTGAAATCCAAAAGAGCCAAACTGAATGACCGTCCAAGGGATACTTTCTCCGGGGAAGCACGCGATGAGACGAGCGTGCCAAGGAGAAAAGAAAACGGCACAGCGCCGAAAAGGGTTGCCTGTCAGAGTCCTGCGGATAGAACGGCAGAAGAAATCAACCACAAATCAGGAAAGGAAGGTATTTTGCCTATGGCAGGAGAAATTTTTATGAGAGTAAATGAAGTTGCGGAAGAGCTTGGCGTATCGGTTCCGTATGCGTATAAGCTCATTCGTGAGTTGAACAAAGAGCTGCGAAAGACCGGCTGCATCACCATTGCAGGCAGGATTGACCGCAAGTTCTTCCATGAGAAGTTCTACGGAACGAGAGAACCGAAGGAAAGAAGGGAATCGAATGGCAGCGTTTAAGGACAAGAAGAACGGCTCATGGTATGTGCAGTTTCGCTATACCGACTGGCGCGGTGAGCGCCAGCAGAAATTGAAGCGCGGCTTTGCCACGAAAAAAGAGGCGCAGGCATGGGAACGCGAGTTTCTGATGCAGAAGCAGGCTGACATCAATATGAGCTTCGAAAGCTTTGTGGCGCTCTATGAAAAGGACGTCAAGCCCAAGCTGAAGCTCAACACATGGCTCAGCAAGGAGCATATCATCCGCACAAAGATTCTGCCGTATTTCAAAAAGCGCAAGCTCTCGGAAATCACCGCCCGTGATGTGATCGACTGGCAGAACGAGATACGGCAGCACACCAAGTCAAGCGGCGAAAGCTATTCCCCGGACTATCTCAAGAACGTCCATACCCAACTGAGCTGTATTTTCAACCACGCCATCAAGTATTACGGCTTACAGATCAATCCCGCTGCAAAGGCCGGAAATATGGGCAGCGAGCAGCCGAAGGAAATGCTGTTCTGGACGAAAGAAGAATACCTAAAATTCATCGACGCCATGATGGACAAGCCTATGCTGTACTACGCTTTTGAAATCCTGTACTGGTGTGGCATCCGCGAGGGCGAGCTGCTGGCACTGACGCCTGCGGACTTTGATTTCGAGAAGAAAACGCTCCGCATCAATAAATCCTATCAGCGCTTACAGGGCAAGGACGTTATCACCACGCCGAAAACGAAGAAAAGCAACCGCGTGATCCAGATGCCTGACTTTCTCTGTGATGAGATACAGGACTACTTCAAGGAACTTTATGGACTGGAACCGGACAGCCGTATTTTTCCGCTGTCCAAATATGCCTTGAAGCGCGGCATGGAGTTCGGGTGCAAGGCGTCTGGTGTCAAGATCATCAGAATCCACGATTTGAGACACAGCCATGTTTCTTTACTTATCAACATGGGCTATTCTGCCGTTGCCATCGGCAATCGCGTGGGGCACGAAAGCGTGGAGATCACCTATCGGTACGCGCACCTTTTCCCAACCGTACAGAAGGAAATGGCAGATAAATTGAACGTCGAAAGGAGTAATTAAAAATGTCACTGAAAAACCGGGATAACCACAACCGCTGGCGCAACAAGACTGTTGCCTTCCGGGTATCACCGGAGGAAGACCAACAAATCGAAACCTTCGTCAAGCTCTCCGGGCTGACCAAGCAGGACTACATCACACGCCGTTTGACCTGCAAGGATGTAGTGGTGCAGGGCAATCCGAGGGTTTACAAAGCACTGCGCGACCAGCTTGCCGCCGTGCTGGATGAGCTGCGGCGTATTAAGACGGGCGGCAGCGTAAATGACGAGCTGCTGGATGTGATCGAAATGATCGCCGCCATCATGGACGGCATGAAAGAGGAAAATGCCTATGGAAAATGAAATCTGCAAAAAGAAAACGACCGCCCCGGACACATCTGTTGGCGCAGATGATGGGCAGCCGCTTCACAATTCAACTGAGAACAGTATATCCGCTTTTGAAGAAGAAATCAACGGTGATTTTCAAAGCAGTGCGGAAAGTCTTGACGAAATCTATCGCAGGATTCAGCGGTTAACCGACCCGCATTACCTGCACACAATCTCCATGACCGAACTGTACCAGACCGCATATCAGAGCAGACCGCCGATCATCGACGGCTTGCTCTATGCGGGTGCGTACATCCTCGCAGGTGCGCCAAAGATCGGCAAATCATTTCTGGTGGCGCAGATCACCTATCATGTCAGCACGGGCGAAGCTCTATGGGGCTGCGAAGTCCATCCCGGCACGGTGCTGTACCTCGCATTAGAAGATGACTTTCAGCGCATTCAGAGTCGAATGTTTATGATGTACGGCGTCAACGACACCGACCGGCTGCACTTTGCAACTGCGGCGGGCAAGATCGGAAACGGACTGGACGAACAGCTTGAGAATTTTGTGCGCGAGCATCACGATACCAAACTCATTATCATTGACACCATGCAGAAAATCCGGGAAGTCGGCGGCGAGGCGTACAGCTACGCCAGCGATTATGAGATCATCGGTCGGCTCAAGCAGTTTGCCGACAAGCACTGCATCTGCGTTTTGACCGTCCACCACACTCGCAAGCAGCCTGCCGGTGACAGCTTCGAAATGATCTCCGGTACGACAGGGTTGCTCGGCTGCGCGGACGGGTCGCTTCTCATGCAGAAGAAAAAGCGCACGGCATTGGAGGCAACCATCGACGTCGTGGGGCGCGACCAGCAGGATCAGATTCTCTATCTGAAAAAGGATGCCGACACGCAGATCTGGAATCTTGAAAAGGTAGAAAACGAGCTGCACAAAGAGCCGCCCGATCATGTTCTGGATGCTGTCGCTGGACTACTATCCGCAGAACATCCAATCTGGACAGGATCGCCCTCTGCGCTTGCCGATGCCGTCCATGTCGGCATGGCGGCAAATGCGCTGAGCAAGTATCTGAATGTGAAGTCTGGCAGACTGTTGGATGAATACCACGTCCGCTATGAGAACAAGGTTCGGCACGAAGGGCGACGTATCACGCTGACCTATGATGCTGAAAGCAAATAAGCCGCGCGACGGCTGCGACGGTTGCGACGGTGAAAATGATACCGTAAAACAACCGTCGCAATCGTTGCGACCGTCGCGGAGGGAAGCCGGCAGCACGACCTTCCGCGCCCCCGTCCCCATCGAAAAATCCGCAGAGTTTGAGATGGATGTGGGCAGGAGATTATGAGCAGAGGTTGTCTGCAAATAAGCTGCTGACCACGCCGGTTTTTGCGGTTTGTATCCACACTGCAAACCGCAAAACCGGCAGAGACTTCCGCAGAAGCCGCATACCCCCTCGGAGAGCCCACGATACTTTGCAGCCGCAGGATGAAAGTATCATAGTGGGTTATTACACTTCCGCAGAAGTGCCTCCCCGAAAGCTACCCGTCCTGCACAATCTGAAATCAGGAGGTAAACTGCCTATGGCAAGAGGCGACGGTATCCACCGTACCAGCGCAAGAAACGCAAGAATGAAAGATACAGACATCGACAACGCACAGGCGCATAATGAGCGCGAAAAATCGTCGTATGTCAATCAGGACATCGTTCCTGAACGGACGCCATACAACGTCCATTTCAAAACGCCAACCGCCGGGTATAAGGAGATGTTCGAGCAGATGCGCTCTGACGGCGTGATCTCAACACGCGGTCTGAAAGCGGATGCCGAGAAATTCGGAGAGCTGATTTTCGATGTCAACTCTGCCTACTTCTTCAACCACGGCGGCTATGAATTTGCAAAACAATTTTACGCCGATGCCTACAAAGCTGCAATCAAAATTGTCGGCGGTGAGCAATACGTCCTTTCGGCAGTCATGCACGCCGACGAGCGCAACCGCGCCATGTCCGACGCGCTGGGACAAGACGTGTACCACTATCATCTTCATGTGATCTATATCCCCGTCGTGGAGAAACAAATCCTGTGGTCGAAACGCTGCAAGGATAAATCTCTGGTTGGGACGGTCAAGGAGACGATTCAGCAGGTCAGCATGAGCAAGAAGTGGGCTTCCAGGCCTGCGCTGGACGAGAACGGTGAGCCGATTTTAAGTTCCAAGGGCAAACCCATTCTCAAGAAGTCCTACAGCGTTTTGCAGGATGATTTCTTCCGGTATATGCGTGACGCCGGGTACGACGATGTGGAGCGCGGCGAACGCGGCAGCTCCGAGGAACACCTGACAGTGACGCAGTTCAAGGTGCAGCGGGAGCAGGCACGGCTGGCAGAACTCACGGAGCAGAACCGACAGCAGGAGCAGCAGGCAGCGACGCTCGGCAAGCAGATCAAAAAAATTCAGAATCAGCAGGTCGATGTGGCGGCCATCGAAAAGATTGAGGCAAAGCCCGTCCCGCTGTCCTCCAAGGTGATATTGGAGCGTTCTGAGTATGAATCGCTGGCAACGGAGGCGAAGAAGTACGCTGCGTCAGAGAAAAAGGAATCCAAGTTGCAAAAGGCTTTGGATGCGGCAAACAGGCTGACTGCAAAACTCAAGGCAGAGATCGCCGGTTTGAAGCAGGAGCTTTCCGAGTACAAATCCGTTCGCAGCAAGCTCCGTACACCAGACTTGGAACGCGAGAACGCAGAGCTTCGCGGAAAAGTGCAACGCTATGAGAACGTGATCCAGCGCAATAACCTCTGGCATTTCTTCCGTCCGCGCAGAGAAAAAACGGCAATGCGGGACGATGCCCGCTGATGCCGTGTTGAGCTGAGAAAAACGGATTTTACCGAATGGGAGCGTCCAGATCGAGCCGCGTATCATTTGGGCGCTCCCCATTCAAAAGTCACCCTGCTTTTGCAGGTGTAGAACTGACAAAAAATCTTGAAAATGCGCCTGTTTTTGCAGGGCAGGCAGAAATGGAGGCAATATGAAAACTGGACTGACTAAGAGGCAGAAAACGACCTGCATCTATTTTGACGAAGCCAGCAAAACCGTCGAAATCCAGACACACAATACCGCGCTCAAAAAGCGGCTAGCACGGTATGCAGCAAAGCATACCGATTTGTGCAGGCAGACCGACGATGATGAACAGGGCGGCCTGACCTTCGAGATTGACCGCAGACGATTCGCCGTCCGTCTGACCGTGCCGTATTCGGATACGCGCCGACAGGCAGCAAGTGAGCTTGCCAAGAAGAATGGACTGAAAGGAAGACCACAATTATGAATTGTAGACTCCAGACGCATTTAATATTTGTACTCCTATGAAATCATCATTAATATTGACACTATTCGTTTTTGTGAGTATAATATGATCATTAAATTACGAAATAACTGGAGGAATCTATGTATATTTCAGTTAATGATGCGGCTTCAAAATTCAACATATCAAAGAGACGAGTTCAAGTTTTGTGTGAACAAGGACGTATTGACGGTGCAAATATGGTTAGCGGAGTATGGCTAATACCTGATACTGCTTCCAAGCCTATCGACGGTCGAAGAAAACATATAAGTTGTAACAAAGCTGACCAGATTGGTGTCGTTCACGACATTTTTACTGTTGATGATGTATGTAAGGAATTGTCTATATCAAAAGCAACTGCAAAAAACTGGATTCGCTTGGGTAAGATTGTCCCAGTTTTTCAGCCGAGGATATATTGAAAGATTTTCGGCAGAACTTAAAAATCCCAAAAATAAGAAGCTTAAGAGCCGCAGAAACAAAAAGTCCTCCACAGGAAAAATCCTCTACAAAGACTATATTCATACTGAAAATAATAAGAGGTTAGTTTCTGAACTATTGGAACTAAATATCATTGAAGATGAAAGGGATATGGTTGCAGTACTTGCAAATTTTGCCGTTCAGCTTTATTATCAAAGCCGAAATAAGCAGTATTCAGATAACAACCTTCTAATGCGTTTTTTGACGCAAAAACACTTTGACGATTTCCATATTCTAATTGAAGATTTGCTAGGATCCTACAACATAGATTCTGCATTATTTGAAAGATTACAGCCCGCATTGACAAAAGAAATTCTTTTTGTGAGCGGGGAAGACTCGTTAGGCTTTGTATATATTTCCTTACAGGATATTGCCCGGCGAAAAAGCAGGGGTGCCTATTATACTCCCGAAAAGGTTGTAAATGAGTTGATTGAAAGACTATACAAAAATGATGTTAATTTGAACGCGCGAACGATCTGTGATCCTTGTTGTGGTACCGGTAATTTTTTGCTGAGACTTGGTATGATGGGAATGGACTACTCAAATCTTTATGGTCAAGATATCGACCCCATAAGCATTTATATCACCAGAATCAATGTTGCACTTATGACGCCCCAAATGACCGTTACCGATCTTTATTCCAGATTCATTATCGGTAACACATATTTGATGACCTTTACGCAGAAATTTGATGTTGTGCTCGGAAATCCGCCGTGGGGGAGTGAATTTTCTGAAGCTGATGTAATCACATATCGCAAGCTTTTTCAAACTGCAACCGGTAAAAGTCTAGAGTCGTATGACTTGTTTGTAGAAAAAGCGCTAACTATGCTCACTTACAATGGTGTGATGGCGTTTGTTTTGCCTGAGGCTATTCTAAGCGTAACTGCACATGAAGCGGTACGAAGACTAATTCTCGACACCTGTTCATTCAAATTTGTTGCCTATTTAGGAAATGTGTTTTCCGGCGTACAATGTCCCTCTATAATTCTCGGAATTATGCCCGACGCAGCTAAGACAGTCCTTGGCTGTGAAGTTTCAACCGGCAATACTACTTTTGTCATTTCAAAGCATCGCACTTTCTCTGACGGAACCCTCTCATTCAATGTTTCTGATGAAGAAAATCGTTGCTTAAGTACGATTAGTGGGATTGAAAATGCGGCTTTTTTGAAAGAAAATGCGAAATTTGCGCTTGGGATTGTCACGGGTAATAATAAGGAATATATATCTACAGAAAAACAAAGTGATAATGAGTTGGTTCTGAAGGGGAGCGATATTCAAAGATATAAAGTGTGTCCGTCTGGAAATTACATCCGGTTTGAGCCAGAATCTTTTCAGCAAGTAGCTCCTATAGAAATCTACCGTGCAAAAGAAAAGCTACTTTATCGCTTTATCAGTGAAGTACCTGTATTCACTTATGACAATAAGCAAACACTTTCTTTGAACAGTTGTAATATTGTTATCCCCGAAATTGATGGACTTGCAATAAAGTATGTTCTTGCAATACTTAATTCAAGCGTTGTAGCCTTTTTTATTTCAAAGAAATTCAACTCTGTCAAATTACTCCGTTCACACATAGAACAGGTACCAATACCCATTGTTTCAGCAGAAGAACAGGACAGTATTATAAAAAAAGTAGACCGCATAATGAACTCTTTCGAAAACATTAGCGGTCTATATAGCGAGTTAGATGACATGATCATGGGTCTGTACCATTTAACAGTACAAGACAGAAAAATCATAACAGCGGCTTTGGCTGGTAAAAATCTATTTATCGATTTTTGACTTGCCCTTAGCATAAACCGCATCAAGTATGTTTTCTTCTTTTACAAAGAACGGGAGCAACTCATCTTCTGTCATGAACACTTGCCCTTCAAACACTGGATTATCTGCCGTTCCTGTATGTTCATTTCTATGTTGCGAGCCTAGTTTCCCTGTTTTGAGAAGTTCGTCACTACTCAAAACCCAATAAAGCAACGTATCCCGACAAGTACCAATCCAAATGAATACATCGCAACAAGACGGTTTTAACTGCTGATAGTGATATTTGAACCCCGTATCATGCGCCTCGGTGTGTAAATAGGCTCGGCTGGCTAAACTTCCACTACTTTTTGTACTATTTGCTCGACACGCTTTAACCTCAATCCTAATACCATCCAGCCAAAGATCAAATTCGCCGTCAAAATCAGGGTATACGTCGGCAAGGTTTTCTTTCGTAGCTTTGATGAACTGCGGGAACAATTTTCTAATGTATTCTTCTCCCCATGTTTGACCATATGTGCGGGGAGCCATATCAAACAGTTCGAGGAACTGATTCCTATTGCAGTAGTCTTCGTCGAGCTTAGCATATTCGTCATATGTAATTTCACCAAGAGACATCAGATATGCTAGAATTCGGCTCTCTCTACTGAATGGATATAATGCTTTTTCACGCATTATAGAAGAAATTTCCTCTTTCGTACATTTTGAATTGCATAGCAATTCTTCAATTTTCTCTCTTAACTGCTTCATGCGTCCTCCTCCGATATAAGAAATAGTTTATATGGTTCTACGCCAAGTGCATCTGCAATTCTCTGAATATTTTCTAACGAAATGCTCCTGCGAAAGCATTCAATAGCACTAATGTATGTTCTGTGCATACCGCACTTTTCTGCAAATGCCTCCTGAGATAACCCGGTCTGCTGGCGATACCGCTTAACATTTGATCCAAAAACCTTGACTATATCCATACTTGTAAACCTCCATGATATATGCTACAATATCGAATACAATAAGTCTACATACAATGAGTCGCGAGACACACCACATCTGGAAGGACATTTATCACGCATCGTTGTTGTGACAGCATAAACCATGTCGTATCGTTTGGCTTCTCTTCGTATATTACCGACGATATTAGCAACATATATCTGCACCTTATGAGTTGGTTTGCGTGGCCAAAGGAGTTAGTTTTGAAACTGCTCATGTATGACATGTACACCTGATTAAAGGAGAAAAAGTACAAATTTCAAATAATCTATGGAGGGATTACTATGGCGTTACCGACAAGTTATATGACAGGGAGTTTCACAAAAATTCCTCAGTATTTTGATACAATGCTGACAGCAAAAGCCCCAGACAAATTTACAACAAAGTTCATGGCTGATTTAGGCTTTACCAGTTCAAATGACAGACAATTTGTAAACGTATTAAAGGCAATTGGCTTTTTGGATGATAGTGGAACCCCAACAGAAAGATACTTCAAATTTTTGGATCAAAGCTTTTCAAAACAAATGGTTGCTGAGGGAATAAAAGAAGCATACGCCGATTTGTTTGCCCTTAACACGTCTGCTAACAAAATGACGAAAGCAGAGGTCGAAGGAAAATTCAAGACCTTGACTAATGGTTCTAAAGAAAATGCAACTATCGGACATATGGCAAGCACATTTATAAATTTATGCGGATATGCAGATTGGGCTGAAACGCAAAGCTCACCTACACCGACTCAATCTCAAAATGCTGATCCTGTGCAAAGCTCTGATAACGGATTAACTTCAAAGGTTGCCCATCCTCACGAAGGACACAGAATTGATTTGAATTACGATATCCACATTCATTTGCCTGCAACACGCGATCAGGCAGTTTATGATGCTCTATTTGCAAGTTTAACCAAACACTTACCGTTAAAGTAGGAGATATCGGCACATGGAGACGGATTTATATTCATTTGCTTTTCGAGGAATACTGGCAGAAGAAGCCCTTGACAAAGCCGGTCACAAAAAGTATACCGCAGAAGAAGCTTTCTTTTCTGAGTCATTGGCAAAAGAACTTCATTTCGATGAAATCGACAGCAAATATGTCGAGCAATCAAAAACAATGATAACCGTTTTTGCGACCATAACAGCATTTGAAAACGCAACACGAGAATTTGTTTTCTCAACACTTGCTGGGGCATATGGCGACGATTGGTGGGCAAAAGGTGTACAAAACGGTATTAGAGAGAAAGCGCAAAGTAGAAAAGATTCTGAAACCAAAGTCAAATGGCATATAAATCGTGGTGATATGATGATGTCATATTTGGAATTTGGTGATTTACCTAAGATAATGTGTTCGCAGGGGAATTGGCCTTATTTTGAACCATACTTTGGTTTTTCTAATGCTCAAGAGTGGATACGTACTACATTTGAGACAATCGAAAAATCACGAAACGTGATAATGCATAGCGGAGTATTGGACGAATTAGATGTTGCTAGAGTAGGGATGAATATAATAGATTGGTTGCATCAAATCAATGCCTAACTACTGTGCAGCGTGTAATTATTGCATATATTATGATCTGGCAGAATATTCTTTAGATAATTCTTGATTGCTGATTTCTTCTATTGATAGCATCCCCTGATAGCTTTTTGATAGCAGAAAGTCGGATACCCCATAGGATTGGGATAATTGGTATCAAATAAAGCCAAATGGAAGCAAACGGTCTATACAAAAAAGTTTAGAGCGCGTTTCCGCTTGGCGAGTGGGAATAACCTCACACATCAAAAGAGCGCTCCCCATTCCGGGGAGAGCGCTCTTTTTGATGCAGGGAATCACTCAGCAACCGCAGTATACCAAATGTCGCCGTTGGTCTGAGTCTGCGGCACGACCTTGTAACCATCGGCCACGAAGTTGGTGCCGGCACCCTCAGCGGAGTTGTTGGAGGGGTCGAAGTTGATAAAAACGTACCACCCTGAATGATGACCTTCGCCGTACCATTCTTGTAAGCGCTGTCCACACAGTTGATCAGGAAGTTGTAGCCATACGGATCGCCGAATGGCTCACTGGCAGAGGTGCCGCCATTGATGACCAGCGTACCCTCCTGAACCTGCACAGCAGTACCGCCGCCGTAATAGTAGCCGCCGTTGGTCAGAGCCTCCTTCAGTTCCGTAACGTTCGCCACAGGGTAAGTGGCGTTCTCGTCGTACTGGTTGTTGAAGCTGTCGCTCTCCACGGTGTCCTGCGTGGCGTAGACGGTGATGGTAATGTCTTTAAGCTCTTTGTTCATGTACTCGTTGCCGGCCCATCACGGCCCAAGTGGATCCAGCGGCCCCAACTCCGGGTCGTAGGGCAAACACACCACCTCGTATCCCCCGCTGGGACGGCTCCCCGGCAGGAGCAGTCCCTCCTCCCCCAACCAGAAATCGCCGGGGTGCAGGACCAGCCCCCGCTCTTGCGCCGTCTCCCGCAGGCAGCGGCGCCACAGCGCACGGGGAGGGAAGCACTCTCCCAGTCCTACCGGCAGACCATCCACCCACACATCGCCCCGGCAGCGGTACGGCCACGGCCCCGTGAGCTCCGTACAGATGCTCACGCCATGCTCCATCTCCCGAACGATACGGCTGCGGAGGGCCGCCGTAGTCAGCGGCAGCATCCCGCCCTGTTCCAAAGCCCTCCGACATCGCTCCGCCAGCTGCGGCAGCAGCACCCGGCGGCCATAGTCCAGCAGCCCCCTGCCCCACGCTGCATAATACCGGCAGAAGGCCCGCTTTCCCTCCCAATGGGGCAGCTCTGCCTCCACTGTCAGCAGCGGCAGCTCCTCCCAAGTCAGCACTTGGGGCGGAAAAACAGGTTCAACGGTCACAGCCACAGCCAGCCCTCCTCTCGTATCCTACCCTCCACTCTATGCACCCCCGGCACCGCAGGTGCAAAAAAGTTTCCGCCGCCCGTTTACTTTCATACGTTACCATGATACAATATGAAAGTACATCCAACAGAAACGGAGGAATGTTCCATGGCGCACAAGACCACCATCGCCACCAAGGAGAAAAACGAGCGGCTGTACCGGGCCATTCTGGCTCTGGAAACGGAGGAGGAGTGCTATGCCTTCTTCCAGGACCTGTGTACCATTGCCGAGCTGCGCTCCATGGAGCAGCGCTACGAGGTAGCCACCCTGCTCAGCGAGGGCATGGTGTACAGCGACATACTGGAGCGCACCGGCGCCTCCAGCGCCACCATCAGTCGGGTGAACCGGGCTCTCCTCAACGGGACCGGCGGCTACGTCAGTGTGCTGGGCAAGATGAAGGAGGACGGTCATGAGCAGCTATGAGGGGCTTGCGGCGTCCTACGATGCCCTGACCACCGACGTAGGCTACGAGAAGCGGGCGGACTTTCTGGAAAAGCTCTTCCGCCGCAGCCGTATCCCCGTCCACACGGTGCTGGATCTGGCCTGCGGCACCGGCACCATGACGTGGCTGCTGACAGACCGGGGCTATGAGCTCATCGGCGTGGATGGCTCCGAGGAGATGCTGGCCGCCGCCATGGAGAAAAGCGGACAGGTGGAGGGCATCCCCCCCATCTTCCTGCACCAGTCCATGCCCCAGCTGGATCTTTACGGCACGGTGGATGCCGCCATCTGCTGTCTGGACAGTCTGAACTATCTCACCCGCCCCGCCGATGTGCAGCGCACCTTCCGGCGGCTGCACCTGTTCATCGCCCCCGGCGGGCTGCTGGTGTTCGACATCAATACCGTGGCCAAGCTGGCGGCGCTGGATGGACAGGTCTTTCTGGACGAGACGGAGGACACCTACTGCGTCTGGCGCACGGAGTATCACCGGGGACTGTGTACCTATTACATGGATCTCTTCGACCGCCGCCGGGACGGTGCATGGCAGCGGGAGCTGGAGATCCACCGGCAGCGGGCCTATACCACAGAGGAGCTCACCGGCTGGCTGAGGGCTGCCGGTTTCAACGATATCCGCACTTGGGGCGACGGAAAGCTGCGCCGTCCCACGGAAAACGAGCAGCGGATCTATTTTTCCTGTATCAGAGAGTGAGGTCATTTTCATGAGCGATCATATTTTGCGTGCCATTACATCCGACGGCTTGGTGCAGGCCGCCGCTATCAGCAGCCGGGACCTGACGGAGCGGGCCCGACAGATCCACAAGACCCTGCCGGTGGCCACCGCCGCCTTGGGCCGGACACTGGCCGGAGCCTCCATGATGGGCAACGCCCTCAAGGGCAGCGGTGAGAGCGTTACGCTCCAGATCAAGGGCGACGGCCCGCTCGGCACCATCCTCGCCGTCTCCGACGCCGAGGGCAACGTGCGCGGCTATGTGCAGGACGCCTCCGTGGAGCTTCCCCTGCGCGCAGACGGTAAGCTGGACGTCGGCAGCGCCGTCGGCCACGGCGGCACCCTGACCGTTATCAAGGACCTCGGGCTCAAGGAGCCCTACGTCGGCACGGTCGACCTGCTCGGCGGCGAGATCGCCGAGGATCTGGCTGCCTACTTCGTCGAGTCCGAGCAGATCCCCTCGGCCTGCGGCCTCGGCGTGCTGGTCGACCGCGACTGCAGCGTGCTCGCCGCCGGCGGCTATCTCATTCAGCTCCTCCCCGGCGCGGGCGAGGATACCATCGCCAAGGTCGAGGGCGGCATCTACGCCGCGCCCAGCGTGACAAATCAGCTCCGCGACGATCCCGATCCGGCAAACCTCCTGTGCACGGTGCTTTCCGATTTTGACCTCGAGATCCTGGAGACGACGCCCATCGAATACCGCTGCTACTGCTCGCGCGAGCGCACGGAGCGCGCGCTGCTCTCCCTCGGCTCGAAGGAGCTGGAGGACATTCTGCGCGAGCAGGGCAAGGCAGACCTCACCTGCCAGTTCTGCGACCGCATCCACAGCTTCTCCGGTGAGGAGCTGCGACGCATGATCGATGAGCTGAAAAAAATCGGCAAGTAAGGGCGCGCATACCGCGCCCTTCTGCCGGGTCAAAAAAAGTTTCAAAAGTCTTGAAAAAAATTGTTGACACGGCGAGGGGGATTTAGTATAATAACCCTTGCCGTTCGTAAGACGGCTTCGAGTGGGGAGCATAGCTCAGCTGGGAGAGCACCTGCCTTACAAGCAGGGGGTCACAGGTTCGAGCCCTGTTGTTCCCACCAAAATGTGGCCATGTAGTTCAGTTGGTTAGAACGCCGGCCTGTCACGCCGGAGGTCGAGGGT
>OMCM01001127.1_pt1 | contig 14433 bp, 10 predicted proteins | sample 1645021 | NCBI WGS metagenome assembly OMCM01 (sample SAMEA103958142, study PRJEB25191) | human gut metagenome | biome: human-associated habitat [ENVO:00009003]; feature: intestine environment [ENVO:2100002]; material: feces | place: Germany | collected 2013/2015
AATAGTTCTGGATTCTTAATCAACATATTCAACGGAAAATGACAAACAACATCCAGGCTTCTTTAAATCTTCTAGTGAAACCCAACAGAAATCCAAATCAATTCTTTCATTATCCAGCTCATCATATCCATGAAACAAACCATCTAATGGAATATTATCATCTATCAGATGTACATTATAATATAAGCATATCTGATGACAGGGTCTTTTTCCCCATGGAAAATAAATTTCTCCGATTGCTAACAGATTATCTACCTCTATCTTAGCATGAAGCTCTTCTTCAAATTCCCGTTTAAGAGTTTCCATACTTGTCTCCATAGCCGCAACATGTCCGCCAATAATGGCATAATCATCATTCTTCGGACGCTGTAACAAGATTTTACCATTATGTTTCAATATACCGCCAACTCTGTATGAAAATACAAAATCATCATTTTTAAATAAAATATCCACTTAACCACCTCCAACCTGTTCATAAAACTTGTAGTAAAAATATATTTATAAGATCATAAATCTCCTGGTGCAAATGTATCTTTCTCACATATAAGGTAAATGTCTTTATTCATTTTACCCTCAAAATATTGCTTCAAATTCATATTGGAATTCCACTTGTCCTGCGGATAAAAGCCATACCTTTTCTTTACGTCATTCATCCTATTTTCTATATCAAGAACTCCTTCTGCTCCTGCCAAACAATCGCACAATTGAATTAACCGGTCATATTCATCATATATGGTCTTTGCTAATTCAGTTTTTATAATTGTCAATTCTTCATCTGTAACATCAAATTTTCCGATGTATTCATCTATCGTATGATTATTAAAAGAATGGGTTAAACATATCTTTGCTACTTCATCATATCCCAATGATTTCATATATACGTATCCATCATAAACATGTCCAAGATGTCTTACACCAAATTTTCTTCCTATATCATGTAGTAAACCTAATATATATGCTTTCTCAACATCCATATCACCACATGCACTTGCTATTTTTTCTGCACAGTGTGCTGCTGTTAAACAATGTTTTCCCCAAGGTCCCGGATTAAATAATAACCCATCACGAATTAACTTCAGTGCTTCTTCTCTTGTTGGCAACATAGCTTGTACCTTCTTCCTTTTTTATTTACCTTTTCAAAACTAATAACTTCATTACTCTCCCCACAAATAGAGCCAAACTAGAGCCATTTGATAAAATAAATGCCGGAAACCCGCATAAATACAGGCTTTCGGCATTTTAATCCGTTATTCAAACTCAATCGTTCCAGGTGGTTTACTAGTCAGATCATAGAATACTCTGTTGACCCCACGCACCTCATTAATAATTCTGCTCATGACTGTCTGGAGAACCTCAAATGGAATCTCTGCGCTCTCTGCTGTCATGAAATCAATTGTGTTGACTGCACGAAGTGCAACCGCATAATCGTAAGTTCTTTCGTCACCCATAACACCAACGGAACGCATGTTAGTGAGGGCTGCGAAATACTGGTTTGGCATCCATGCTGGAGCCTTGCCGTTAGCTTTCTTGTACTCAGCTACGGCCTTGTCAACCTCTGAACGGTAGATAAAGTCAGCATCCTGAACGATACGAACCTTATCAGCTGTTACCTCGCCGATAATTCTGATTCCAAGTCCCGGACCTGGGAATGGCTGACGGAATACAAGATGTTCTGGTATTCCAAGCTCAAGACCAGCCTTACGAACCTCATCTTTGAAAAGGTTGCGTAGTGGCTCAATGATTTCCTTGAAATCAACGAAATCAGGAAGTCCTCCTACATTGTGGTGAGACTTGATTACGGCTGATTCACCGCCAAGTCCGCTCTCTACAACGTCTGGATATATCGTTCCCTGTGCAAGGAAGTCAACTGCACCAATTTTCTTGGCTTCTTCCTCAAATACACGGATAAACTCTTCCCCAATAATCTTTCTCTTAGCTTCTGGCTCTGTAACGCCTGCAAGCTTAGAGTAATATCTTTCCTGTGCATTAACTCTTATAAAGTTAAGGTCGAACTGTCCTTCTGGTCCAAATACGCTCTCAACTTCATCGCCTTCATCTTTACGGAGAAGACCGTGATCTACGAATACGCATGTAAGCTGCTTTCCAATAGCTCTTGAAAGAAGTCCGGCTGCAACAGATGAATCAACACCACCTGAAAGAGCAAGTAAAACCTTGCCACTGCCAACCTTCTCTCGGATTTCCTTAATTGTATTCTCAACAAATGCATCCATCTTCCATGTTCCGGCACATCCGCATACTCCACGAACAAAGTTGTGAAGCATCTTGGTTCCTTCCTGAGTATGAAGAACCTCTGGGTGGAACTGGATTGCATAAAGATTCTTCTCTGTACACTCTGCTGCTGCAACTGGGCAGTCTGCTGTGTGGGCAACAATCTTGAATCCTGGTGCAATCTGTGAGATGTAATCAAAATGGCTCATCCACACAATAGTTTTCTCTGAGACATCTGAGAATAAAGCGCTGCTCTTATCTACAAATGTTTCTGTCTTTCCATACTCTCTTACTGGTGCCTTCTCAACCTTGCCGCCAAGCACATGCTGCATAAGCTGTGCGCCATAGCAAAGACCAAGTACAGGTACACCAAGTTCGAAAAGCTCTTTAGTACATGTTGGCGCGCCATCTTCATAACAGCTGTTAGGACCACCCGTAAGGATAATTCCTTTAGGGTTCATAGCCTTAATCTGCGCCAGGTCTGTCTTGTAAGAATAGATCTCACAATATACATTACATTCACGGACACGGCGCGCAACCAGCTGGTTGTACTGACCGCCGAAGTCAATGACAATAACTTTCTCCTGATCCATGATCAATCTCCAATCTTGTGTATTTATATATACATTATAGTTAAACTTGCCACTTATGACAAGCCTTAATTCTCCCCAATTCCTATCTTGCTAATTCTCCTCCAGACAATCCTTATCTATGCATCTTTCTCCCCAATTCTCTTCTTCATATAAGAATCCATCTTCTCTCTGACCATTGCCATCTTTCTGTTGGTCTCCTCATTATCAGAATGAAAATGCATAAGCTTTGCAAGATAGCCCTGTTCCACAGTAATCCGCACGCTCTCATCATACACAAGCTCATAAGCAAGTGATACATGACCAATAACAGTATCAGCCGGTGTGCGTCTTATTGCTTTGAGTATACAGTGTTCCTCATCAAACGCTTCTAACACTTCATCTGTAATATCACTCTTCATGAGTTCTTCAGTCGTAGTGTTATATATTTCTTCAAGCGGAGTATCAATATTAACCTTAAATATATCAACCTTATCAGCGTCACGAAGCACATTGCAGAATGCTTGCTCGCGGCTATTAAGTCCCTGCGGAATTCTGTACATATTGTGACACCTTATTGCAAGTTCAAGCATTTCCATGTCCGATTTATTCAATCTGTCATACAGAAATACTCCATCAGAACTATATCGATCCTCTAATGTTCCTGGCTTGTAGCCTGTACATTTGACCATTCCATTAAGAAAAGTACTGATAAGACCATCTTTGAACAACAGGTCTGCACCGAATTTTGCATGGTCAACAGAGTCCGCATCTGAAAATGTGTTATAACGCTTTATCTGTTCAAATCTTCCAACATCATGAAGCATTCCGGATAACCATGCCAGCTCAACATCATAGGCACACATTCCAGCTGCCTTTGCAATTCTTTCGCACAAAGCTGCAACTCTGTAAGTGTGGTCAATTTTTAATTTAATCTTAGGGTCATCTGCATTATAAGCTGCTGTGTATTCTGCAAATGCTTTCTTAACATGCACTCTGTCAACATACACACGGTTTATCTTGGCATTTTCATAATAACCTTCAACATCAGCAACCTTTCCCTCATTCCATGTGTCTATAATATCAGGCACATCAGATAAAGAATGGCACACAACTGAAGTCAGTCTTCGGATGTCATCGTTAATCTCAATAGTATCAGGTATATGAATCACCTTCATGCCTGCTGCATATCCTGCTTTAATGCCATTAATACTGTCCTCAATGACTACACATTCTGATGGTTCACATCCGATAAAGCCTGCTGCCCTTAAGAATATGTCCGGCTCAGGCTTTCCATGCTCAACCTCATCTCCATATACAACACCGGAAAGATAATCCCATGCTCCTATTCTGTGAAGACTCTTTTCAGCACTTGATTTCTGTGTTGAAGTTGCAACAGCACATTTGAGTCCATTATCCTTAATATAATCAAGCAGCATATGAAGCCCCGGCTTAACCTGAACTTCCTCTGTCTCCCTGATTTTGTAAACATGGTCTGTGCGCATTGTCCGCATTTCCCAGTAATCCTGCTCTCCATGATAATAATCATCAAAAAAGCTCTGACTAAGCTTTGCCGGTGCACCTTTAAAACTGTCGATAAGCCATAATGGCATCTCTACATTTTTCTGGGAAGCTGCCCACAGCCAGCCAAGATTAGACTGATTTTCCGTATCAATCATAACTCCGTCCATATCAAAGATAATCCCTTTTATCATAACTGCCTCCATTCTACTCCCCAAAATATCAAACCGACATCCATTGCATACACTTCCCAGATATCCGTTCCTTCATTTCCTGATCTTACTTCTCTTCCAGATACTTCTTAACATACTGTCCGGTATAAGACTTCTTAACCTTAACAATCTCCTCAGGCGTTCCCTTGGCAATAACAGTTCCGCCGCGGTCGCCCCCCTCTGGTCCCATATCTATAATATAATCTGCTGTCTTAATAACATCCAGATTATGTTCAATAACAACTACAGTGTTGCCACCCTCTGCAAGCCTGTGAAGGATATTGACAAGCTTGTGGACATCGGCAAAATGCAGTCCGGTTGTAGGCTCATCAAGAATATATATAGTCTTTCCTGTGCTTCTTCTTGAAAGCTCTGTTGCAAGCTTGATTCTCTGTGCCTCACCACCTGAAAGCTCAGTTGATGGCTGTCCAAGCTTGACGTAAGACAAGCCAACCTCGTTGAGAGTCTCAATCTTTCTTCTTATACTTGGCACATTTTCAAAGAAATCAACTGCATCCTCAATAGTCATGTCAAGAACATCATATATGCTCTTATCCTTGTATTTTACTTCAAGAGTTTCTCTGTTGTAACGCTTACCCTCGCAGACTTCACAAGGAACATACACATCCGGCAGGAAATGCATCTCTATCTTGATAATACCGTCACCGGAGCATGCCTCACATCTTCCACCTTTAACATTAAAGCTGAATCTGCCCTTCGTATATCCTCGCTCCTTGGCGTCCTTAGTCGTTGCAAACAGGTCTCTTATCATGTCAAATACACCTGTATAGGTTGCCGGATTAGACCTTGGTGTTCGTCCAATTGGTGACTGATCAATATTAATGACCTTATCAAGCTGCTCTATTCCGTCAATTCCATCATGGTCGCCCGCAATACATCTCGCCCTGTTAAGCGACTTTGCAAGGTGCTTGTAAAGAATCTCATTAACAAGTGAACTCTTGCCTGAGCCTGACACACCTGTTACGCATGTGACAACTCCAAGCGGAATATCTACATCAATATTCTTAAGATTATTCTCCCTTGCGCCTCTTACCTTAATCCAGCCAGCAGGCTTTCTACGCTCTGCCGGTACAGGTATCTTGATTCTTCCTGACAGATATGCGCCTGTAAGTGAGTCCTTGCACGCCATAATGTCCGCAGCAGTTCCTGTTGCGACAACTTCTCCACCATTTCTTCCTGCGCCTGGTCCGATATCCACAATATAATCGGCTGCAAACATAGTATCCTCATCATGTTCAACGACAATAACTGAGTTACCAAGATCGCGCAAATGTGTCAGAGTTCCAAGCAGCTTGTCATTATCCCTCTGGTGAAGACCGATACTTGGCTCATCAAGAATATAAGCAACTCCTACAAGACCTGAACCAATCTGTGTTGCAAGCCTGATTCTCTGTGCTTCACCGCCTGACAGAGTTCCTGTGGCACGCGAAAGTGCCAGATAATCAAGCCCTACATCCACAAGGAACTTAATTCTCGCCTTGATTTCCTTAAGAATCTCTGCACCAATAAACAGCTGTCTCTCTGAAAGCTTCATATTCTCAAGGAATTCCTGAAGCTTTATAATAGACATGTTAGTAATCTCATATATGTTCTTATCTGCAATAGTAACAGCAAGTGAAGACGGCTTAAGTCTCTGTCCGTGACAGGCAGAACAAGGTCTTATTCTCATAAATTCCTCATACTGCTGCTTAGTATTATCAGAATATGTCTCTCTGTATCTTCTCTCCATATTCTTAATAAGACCTTCAAATGCGACATCATATACACCCTCTCCGCGCTGGCCTTTATATTTAACCTTTACAGAATGTCCCTTAGTACCGTTGATAATAATATCCTTAATATCATCAGGATAATCCTTGAATGGTGTCTTTAATGAAAATCCATATTCCTCTGCAAGTGCATCAAGAATCGCCCTGCTAAAGCTGCCCTCATCCTTAGATGACTGCCATCCCATTCCGACAATAGCACCTTCATCAATGCTGAGACTCTCATCCGGTATAAGCAGCTCTGCATCAAACTTCATTGTATAACCAAGTCCGAAACAGTCCGGGCATGCGCCAAATGGATTGTTGAACGAAAAGCTTCTTGGCTCAACCTCATCAACACTTATACCACAGTCTGGGCAGGAAAAGCTCTGGCTGAAATTAAGTGTCTCACCATCAATAACATCTACTGTCATAAGACCTTCGGCAAGCTTAAGAGCTGTCTCAATAGAATCTGTAAGTCGTTTCTGGATTCCGTCTCTTACAGAAAGTCTGTCTACAACAATCTCAATATTATGTTTCTTATTCTTATCAAGCTTAATCTCGTCTGTAAGCTCATACATACTTCCATCAGCAATAACACGCACAAATCCGCTCTTCTTTGCCTGTTCAAATAGCTTTACATGCTCACCCTTTCGTCCACGGACAACAGGTGCAAGAATCTGAATCTTAGTTCTTTCAGGAAGTGCCATAATAACATCAACCATCTGGTCAACTGTCTGTTTGTTGATTTCGCGTCCACATTTTGGACAATGCGGAATACCAATTCTTGCATAGAGAAGTCGGAAATAATCATATATTTCTGTAACAGTTCCTACTGTAGAACGCGGATTTCTGTTAGTTGACTTCTGGTCTATAGATATAGCCGGTGAAAGTCCTTCAATACTGTCAACATCCGGCTTTTCCATCTGTCCCAAGAACTGTCTTGCATATGAAGACAGTGATTCCATATATCTTCTCTGACCTTCTGCATATATTGTATCAAATGCAAGACTCGACTTTCCCGAACCTGAAAGTCCTGTAAGCACAACAAGCTTATCTCTTGGAATATCAACATCTATTCCTTTAAGATTATGCTCTCTTGCACCCTTTATCCTTATGCAGTTCTTGTAACTGCCTCTTTCTATCTCTTTCTTTAACTTACTATCAGCCATGTTTTTTTCCTTCATAAATATATTTATTAATCTCAATCATCTTGTCACGAAGCTGTGCAGCCTCCTCAAAGTTAAGCTCTGCTGCTGCCTTACGCATGTTCTTCTCAACCTGCGTCTTAACCTTCTCAAGCTCTTTAATGCTCATAGATTCATAATCAACCTTAAGCTTTCCGGAAGTGTCACCCGGCTCTGCTGCCTTGCTTATGCTTATCAGATCTCTTACTGCCTTCTTGATTGTCTGTGGAGTAATTCCATGTTCATCATTATACTCCTGCTGAATCTTTCTTCTTCGTTCTGTCTCTGAAATAGCCTTTTCCATAGATTCAGTAATCTTGTCTGCATACATGATAACATGTCCCTCTGCATTTCTCGCAGCTCGACCAATCGTCTGTATAAGCGATGTCTCTGTTCTTAAGAAGCCTTCCTTATCAGCATCAAGTATTGCAACAAGGCTGATTTCAGGAATATCAAGACCTTCTCGCAGCAGGTTGATTCCAACAAGAACATCAAAGCCATCAAGACGCATATCTCTTATAATCTTCTGACGCTCAAGCGTATCAATATCTGCATGAAGATATTTAACCCTGATTCCTGCCTCTTTAAGATAATCAGTAAGATCCTCCGCCATTCTCTTTGTAAGTGTAGTGACAAGCACCTTGTTCTTCTTGGCAGTTTCCTTATTAATCTCTGATATAAGGTCATCAATCTGGCCTTCAATCGGCTTAACAGTTATCTCCGGGTCAAGAAGTCCGGTAGGTCTGATAACCTGCTCGGTTCTCATAAGTTCATGCTCTGCTTCGTATGTGCTTGGTGTTGCTGATACGAAAAGCATCTGTGAAATCTTGCTCTCAAACTCGCTGAAATTAAGCGGTCTGTTGTCCTTCGCAGATGGCAGTCTGAAGCCATAATCTACAAGCGTAGTCTTTCTTGACTGGTCACCGGCATACATGCCTCGAATCTGCGGAATAGTGATATGCGACTCATCCACAATAATAAGAAAATCATCTGGAAAATAATCCATCAGCGTATACGGAGGACACCCTGCCGGAAGTCCTGCCAGATGTCTTGAATAATTCTCTATTCCTGAACAAAAGCCTGTCTCCTGCATCATCTCTATATCAAAATTCGTTCTCTCTTCAATTCTCTGTGCCTCTAGAAGCTTATCCTCACTCTTGAAATACTTCACTCTCTCGGCAAGCTCTGCCTTGATATTCTCAATCGCAGCGTCCATCTTCTCCTTCTCAACAACATAATGTGAGTTAGGGAATATCGCAATATGTTCAAGAACGCCTTTAACTTCGCCTGTAAGGGAATCTATCTCACTTATTCTGTCCACTTCATCACCAAAGAATTCAACTCTTATGGCATCACCTGATGATGATGATGGATACACTTCAACAACATCGCCTCTTACCCTGAAAGTTCCTCGCTTAAAATCCTGGTCGTTCCTTACATACTGGATATCAATAAGCTTTCTTATGCAATCATCCCTGTCCTTTTCCATTCCCGGACGAAGCGAAATAACCATGTTCTTATAATCAACCGGCGCACCTAATCCATATATACATGAAACCGAAGCAACGATAATAACATCATTTCTTTCAGAAAGTGCCGCTGTTGCCGAATGTCTTAATTTATCAATTTCATCATTAATAGATGAATCCTTCGCAATATAAGTGTCACTCTGAGGTACATAGGCCTCTGGCTGGTAATAATCATAATAGGAGACAAAGTACTCAACCGCATTCTCTGGAAAGAACTCCTTCATCTCCCCATACAACTGCGCTGCCAGTGTCTTATTATGGCTTATAATAAGTGTAGGTTTCTGAACATTCTGTATAATGTTCGCCATTGTAAATGTTTTACCAGAACCAGTTACACCAACTAGAGTCTCAAACTGATTGCCTTCCTCAAAGCCCTTTGTAAGTGCTTCAATAGCCTGCGGCTGGTCGCCCATCGGCTTAAAATCCGAATGTAATACAAATCTGTCCATAAAGCCCTCCCTATTAAATGCATTTCCCTCATTATACAATATAACAGCCAAAAAGTACAGAACAAACATTCGATTTGTCCTGTACTTTATTCCATACCTCTATATTCGTTATTCTGCCGCGCTGACACTCATTTTTCCATTGAGATACTCTACTGCTGCCTTCAACTGCACATCTTCAGTCGCATCATCCGGAAGCTCCACAATACTGTCAGGTGTCACTCCCTTGCCGTGAATATCCTGTCCCTTAGGAGTGAAATATTTGGCAATTGTATACTTAACCGCACTTCCATCAGTAAGCGGACGGATTGTCTGCACAATGCCCTTACCAAATGTCTGTGTTCCGATTATCTGTGCCTTATCATAATCCTGCATTGCACCGGCAAATATCTCAGATGCACTTGCACTATTGCCATTTACCAAAACTGCCATCGGAATATTAAGCTCATGATTATCAGAACCTGAATATTCCTGTCTCTTACCAGACTTAGTCTCTGTATACACGATAAGTCCGTTTGGAAGAATATAATCTAGCATATCAGCCACAGTCTTAAGAACTCCACCAGGATTATTTCTTATATCAATTACAAGTCCTGTAATTCCCTGCTTCTGAAGGTCATCAACAGCCGATTTAAACTGCTCTGTTGTAACATCATCAAACTGTGAAATATAAATATAACCTATATTATTCTCAAGCACCTCTGATGAAACAGTCTTAATATCAATCTTGTCTCTTGTAACTGTGAAACTCAGCTTCTCGCCATTTCTCATAACAGTAAGGTTAACATCTGTACCCTTCTCGCCCTTAATAAGGGCAACTGCTACAGAAAGGTCCATTCCTGTAATATCCTCACCATTAACCTCTGTTACCTTATCTCCATTTCTGATACCAGACTTATATGCCGGTGCATCCTCATATGCCTCAGATATAAGTATTGAACCATCATCAGCCTTCTGGCATACCGCACCAATTCCATAGAAAGAACCTGATGTTGACTCCATCATTGACTTATATTCTTCAGGCGTATAATAAACAGTATATTTATCACCATATGCAGCAAGATATGCCTTAAAAATGTTGTCTGCAGCCTTTTCATCATCTACATCATCAAAGTAGAATCCATCTCCAAGCAGCGAATCAAGAGCATTCAGCTTACCTTCAACCTTAGTTCCGATTCCTTCATTATCACTTGTTCCAACATCCTGAACATATATACGTCCGTCAATTCCAATATGAAGATTACCACTTCTTATAAGTCCCATGAATACGCATGACAACGCCAGTATCACAACCAGCAGTGTTGCCGCAACACCAATAATAACGCCTTTGCCTAAAGCATGTTTTCTCTTTCGTTCCTGTGCGGCCCCTTCCGAAGAAAAAGGTCTGTTATTATCATATTCCATTGAGTCCTCCTATTAAGTTGAATTATTTATTTAAAATATGGCATAGGATTAACATATGAACCATTGAGCATTACATCAAAATGCAGATGTGCGCCAAATGAATTACCCGTATTACCCATAACACCAAGCTTCTGTCCCTTAGTAACCTGTTGTCCTACTGATACATTTAAACTATCAAGATGCAGGTATCTCGTATACAGTCCATTACCATGATAAATCATCACATAATTACCCGCTGTTGAGTAATACTCACTCTGTCTGTGTGCAATAACAACTTTACCGTCATAAGCTGCATATACAGGATCACCTGAAACTCCTGCCCTGACCGCTCCAATATCCACACCTTTATGCGGTGAAGTTCTGTCAGATGTATCTCCGTATGGAGAAGTTATTCTTGTACTTGTTGTTGGCCATTTGAAAGTTCCGCCATCATATCTGTTAGACGGAGTAACTCCGTTTGCTTCCTCTGCCTTAATCTTGGCTGTTATAGAAGCAATCTCTGCATCGAGCTTCTTCTCGTCAGCTTCGAGCTGTTTCTTATAAGCCACCTGATCAGCCGTATTCTTACTCAAAGCATTAAGCTGGGCAGTCTTCTCATTCTGGACAACCTCAAGTGCATCAACCTGTGCCTGAAGTGCCTCCTGACTGGCAGTCAGAGTCTCTTTATCTTCTTCAAGCTTTACTTTAGAAGATGATATAAGATTAATCGTTGACTGATATTCCTCAAGCATCTGTCTGTCATACTCTGATATCTTATTAATATACTCAAATTTATTAAGCATATCCGCCATACTCTGTGATGATAAAAGCACTTCAACATATGTATAATCATTATGCTCATACATAAACTGGATTCGAAGCTTCATAGCCTCATACTGGCTTTCCTTATCAGCCTCAGCCTGCTCAAGCTGTGCCTGTGTCTCCTCAATCTCAGCCTCTAATGTTGCAATCTGGGTATTAATATCATCTAATGACGCTGACAATTCTCCCATCTGGGCATCCAGTCCCTGAATAAGAGATGTAAGGTCTGAACTCTGTGCCTTAAGCTGAGCAATCTTGTCTTCTGTTTCTTTCTTTTTATTCTGTATATCATTCTGCTGGTTCTGGGCATTCTTCAGATCCGATTTATTATCTCCAAATGTAACCTGTGCAAAACAATACGGTATAAGCAGCATTACAATCATGAGTGCCGCTGTTATTTTCTTTATTAAATTGTTACAAAACAGTGCTTTCTCCATACAGCCACTCCTTTACCATAATTAAAATGTTTTCTAAAAACAAACAGGGACTTCTGCATCCGTTTGCAAAAGCCCCCAAAAACTATCCGAAACTATACATCGGCATGCTTTCTTACAGCGAAGAAACTTCCTATAAGACCAATACCAATTCCAAGAATAACTGCTACCGGAATAAGTACCTCAAATACTTCTGATGCTGGCATAAATGCTAATATATTCTGTAAAACAGAGAATTTTCCAAGAACAAAATTAACAACTCCACCATAAATATACCTCAATATTGCTACCGGAATAATAGCACCTATAAGTCCTATAACGATACCTTCTACGAAGAATGGCGCATTAACAAATGCATCCGTAGCTCCTATATATTTCATGATTGATATCTCATCTTTTCGTACTGTAATACCAATTACAATTGTATTAGTAATAAGGAATATAGATACCGCAAGAAGAACAACAATTACTGCAACTGCAACATAACTTACAAGTCTTGCTGCACTGGCAAGTCCGCTTGCTGTAACCTCTGAACGGTTAACCTGTCTTATTCCATCCTTATTCTCAAGGTACTTAACCAGTGTACCCTGATTACTTGCATCCTTAAGATATACTTCATAAGAAGAAGAATTAGCTAAAGGATTATCATCCTTGAAGCCTTCTGCAAGTTCAGGATATGCGGCGAAATACTCACCCTTGAAGCTTTCCCATGCATCATCAGCTGATACATACTGAACTCTTGATACTTCTTCTCTTTTGCTGATTTCATCTCCAAGCTTCTTAATATCCGTCTCACTGAGATTTTCGTCAAAGAAAACTGTTACACAGACCTCTGTCTCAGCCTTCTTAATCATATACTGAAAATTAACCACTATAGAATAGAATACTCCAAAAAGGAATATACATGCTGTAATTGTTGCTATTGATGCCAGTGAGAACATCTTATTACGATGGATATTCTTAAATCCATCTTTAATATGATATGCTAATGACCTAATCTTCATAGAAATAACCACCCTTTTCCTGATCGCTGATAATCTTTCCTTCACTCATAGTAATAGTTCTCTTCTTCATCTGCTGAACTATCTCCATATTATGGGTAACTACAAGTACTGTTGTTCCCTGCTTATTAACCTGATTAAGAATCTTCATGATTTCATTAGAATTGGCAGGATCAAGGTTACCTGTTGGCTCGTCGCACAACAATATAGCCGGCTTGTTAACCAGCGCTCTTGCAATTGCGATTCTCTGCTGCTCACCACCTGATAACTCATTAGGAAAAGCCTTATATTTGTCAAGAAGTCCTACCATGGAAAGCATCGCAAGTACTCTTGACTTAATCTTTCTGTTAGGAGCTTCTACTACCTTCTGTGCAAATGCGATATTCTCATATACATTTCTGTCTGGTAACAGACGGAAATCCTGGAATACTACACCAATATCTCTTCTAAGATACGGAAGCTTCTTTCTTGTTATCTTATTGAGATATTTCTTATTAACATATATCTTACCTGATGTAGGATCTAATTCCTTAAGTAATAGTTTGATAAGAGTCGACTTACCTGAACCACTCTTACCTACTATAAATACGAATTCACCTTTCTGGATGTGAAGATTAATTCCATTAAGCGCAGCAACGCCAGTGGAATATGTCTTCGTAACATCTTCCATGATTATCATGTATCATTTCCTCCAAAAATCACTAAAATGTATCTTTACTTTCCATATACTTCATGTACTTAACTACCATAAGAGCAATCTTAAATGTTATTGCATCATCAAACACTCTGAGGTCAAGCCCGGTTATCTTCTGTATTTTATCAAGTCTGTAAACAAGTGTATTTCTATGAATGTAAAGCTGTCTTGATGTTTCTGAAACATTAAGGCTGTTCTCAAAGAACTTGTTAATTGTTGACAAAGTCTCATCATCAAAATCATCAGGAGCCTTTCCTTCAAATATCTCCTTAATGAACATCTGACATAATGGTATAGGAAGCTGATATATAAGACGGCCTATTCCTAATCTGTTGTAAGCAACAACATTCTTATTGCTGTAGAAAATCTTTCCCACATCAAGTGCCATCTTAGCTTCCTTGTAAGATCTTGAAACCTCTCTTATGTCATTAACAATTGTACCATAAGCAACATGTGCCGCACTCATCGCCTCAGTGCTTAACATATCAATTATAACATCAGCTGTCTTGTCAAGTTCATCATATGACTCATTGCCTTTAACTTCCTTAACAAGAATTATACTCTTCTCGTCAACTGCTGTAATGAAATCTCTTGTCTTATTAGCAAAAAGTGTTCTTACTGTCTCTAAAGCATTAGTATC
>OMCM01001128.1_pt1 | contig 14427 bp, 15 predicted proteins | sample 1645021 | NCBI WGS metagenome assembly OMCM01 (sample SAMEA103958142, study PRJEB25191) | human gut metagenome | biome: human-associated habitat [ENVO:00009003]; feature: intestine environment [ENVO:2100002]; material: feces | place: Germany | collected 2013/2015
AATGCGGCCGACACGGTTGCGCGGGTCAAAAGCCGTAGAGCTATCCTGGAATACCAGCTGGATCTCGCGGCGAAACGGCTTGCGTTCGCGCTCCGACATCGTGGCGAGGTCGTGCCCGCGATAGACAATCGAGCCGGAATCCGCACGCTCGAGACCACAGATCAAGCGTCCAGTCGTCGACTTGCCCGATCCGGATTCGCCAAACAGGCCATAGACCTCGCCCGGCGCGATCTCAAACGACAGATCGTCCACGGCGGTAAAGGCCTGACGCTTAAAACCTGAGCCCGGCATGGGATACGCTTTAGTCAGATGTGAGACCCTAAGCAGGGCTTCGCCATCAACAGCCATGGCACTCCCCTTTCTCGACAAGCCAGCATTTAGACCGGTCGCACGCATTCACGGCAACCAGCGGAGGCTCCTGCGCGCGGCAACGCTCGTCCGCCCGGGCGCAACGAGGCGCAAAGCGGCATCCGCAGGGTATTGCCGTAAGCGGCGGCACTGTGCCCGGAATATCCGCCAGCGTGTCAACTCGCTCGCCTTCGAGCGACGGAATGCTCGCGATGAGCCCCTGGGCATACGGGTGGCTCGGGCGCTCCATAAGGCCGCAGGCGTCGATCTCTTCTACGATTTGGCCCAGATACATGACGTGTACGCGCGAGCAGATGCTCGTGACGACACCCAAATCATGGCTGATAAAAAGCACCGCCATGCCCTCGGAACTGTTGAGGTCGCGCAGAAGGTCCAAAATCTGTTTTTGAGTCGTCGTGTCGAGTGCCGTGGTGGGCTCATCGGCGATAAGCAGGCGCGGGTGTCCGGCGAGCGCCATGGCAATCATCACGCGCTGGCGCATACCGCCGGAGAGCTGGTTTGGATAATCGTTGATGACGTGTTCCGGCTCCGGGATGCCGACGAGCCGCAGCATTTCGATGGACTTTTTGAGCATTTCCGCCTTGCCCATCTGCTGATGGAAGCGGAACGATTCGCCAATCTGCTGTCCGACGGTAAAGACGGGGTTCAGGCTGGTCATTGGCTCTTGGAAAATCATCGAGATGTCATTGCCGCGGATGCTGCGCATTTCGCGCTCCGACTTTTTCACCAAGTCCTGACCGTGGTAGATGATTTCGCCGTCAATAATTTTGCCGGGCGGCGAGGGAATCAGGCGCAGGATGGACAGCGAGGTCACAGACTTGCCGCAGCCGCTTTCGCCGACGATAGCAAACGTTTCGCCCGGCTCAACCTCGAAATCCAGTCCGTCCACTGCGGGGACGACGCCCTCTTCTGTATAATAGTAGGTTTTCAGACCTTTGACCTGCAATACGGGTTCCGACATCAGGATGACCTCCTCATCATACTATTTCTAAATGAGAATGGAAAAGGCGCAAGCAGCTGGCGCAGGCGAATTTAGAAATAGTATTAGTTATTCTTGAGTTTCGGGTCAAGCGCGTCGCGCAGACCATCGCCCACCAGCGAGAAGCTCATAACCACCAGCGTAATGGCAATACCGGGGACAAGCACGCCCGTGGGGTAAGTGCGGATGACTTCGCGCATCTGCGACAGCATTGCGCCCCATTCGGCTTCCGGCGGCGTCACGCCCAAGCCAAGGAACGACAGGGACGAAGCCGTCAGAATCGCCGTGCCAAGGCTCAGCGTCACATTGACGATAATCTGGGACATGGAGTTCGGGATGACGTGGGTGAAGATGATGCGCAGATTGCTTTCGCCCATCGTCTTGCACGCCTCGACATATTCCGAGCTTTTCAGGCTCAGCACGACACTTCGCACCATGCGTGTCAAGCCCGGTATGGTAAATATCGTAATGGCAATGACGGTGTTGACCGAACCCGGTCCCAGCACCGCGACGATGGTGATGGCAAGCAGCAGACCAGGGAAGGCGAGCAAAATGTCGATGAACCGGCTGATAATCGCATCGACCCAGCCGCCGAAATAGCCGGCGCTCACGCCGAGGAGCACACCAATCAGCGCGCCGGACAGCACGCCCGCGAAGCTGATGGCCAGCGACACACGCGCGCCGTAAATCATACGCGCCAGCGTATCGCGACCCAGATTGTCCGTGCCGAGCGGATGTTGCACCGTCATCGGGCCATACTTCTTCATGACGCTCTGTTTGAGCGGGTCAACCTGCCACACCAGCGGGCCGAGAATCGCAATCAGCACGAACAGGATGAGGACAGCGGCGGCAACCACGGAGACTTTTCTGCGCATGAACCGGCGCAGCACAGGATGCTTGTTCTTCATATCTGCCGTGTTCCTCCTTAATCGTACTTCACGCGCGGATCAACCGCCGCGTACAGCAGGTCAACCAGCGTATTGACCAGCACAAACGTCACCGCCAACACCAGCACAGCCCCCTGAATCGCGGGATAATCGCGGTTGCTGACCGAATCGACGACGAACCGCCCAATGCCGGGAATCGAGAACACCGTTTCCACCAGCGTTGCGCCGGCAAGCAGTCCGCCAAAGCGCAGGCCAATCGTTGTCAGCACGGGAATCAGCGCGTTCTTAAACGCATGACGATAGGTAATCACGCGCTCCGGCACGCCGCGGGAACGAGACGTGCGGATATAATCCTGATGGATAACGTCCAGCATCGCGCTGCGCGTGGTGCGCGCAATGCTGCCGATTGCTTGCAAGCCAAGGGTGGCAATCGGGAGAACAGCTCCCTGCCATGTATCCATGCCGATACTTGGCAGCCACCTTAAATTCAAACAGAATATAAGCATCAATATGAGCGCGAGGAAGAACGACGGCGTTGAAACCGTCAGGAGCGACAAAACCATGATGAGGTTATCCGCGAATTTATTGCGGTGGATGGCCGCAATGATGCCCAGCAGCACGCCCACAGCAGCGCCGAACAGCGTGCCGCCGACAGCGAGCGTCAGCGTCTTGGGGAAGCGCTTCGCCAGTTCCTCCACGACGGGCTTGCCGGAGAAAATCGACGTGCCCAAATCGCCGTGCAGCGCATTGCCCACGAAGCGGAAATACTGGATATACAGCGGGTCGTTCAGACCCAGACGTTCACGTTCATATTCCTTGGTGTCCTTCGGAATATCCATGCCCAGCATCATGTCCACCGGGTCGCCCGGAATCAGCCGCACCATCATGAACACAATCAGCGACAAAATGAACAACATGGGTATCACTTGCAGAATCCGCTTAACAATGTATTTCCCCACGGGACATCCCCCCTGTTACTATACTACATAAAACCCTGGTTTCTACTGTTTGGATGGATGATACCTTTTTGCTTGATTTTGCTTGTTGCGCTGTACCGAAGGTCTTTTAGGATGTTTTCTTTTTGGGAGACGCGGCGGAAGGTCGGACAACCCTCCGCCGCGCCTGATTCAATACCTGTTGGGATTACTCACGGCAGCGCACGTGAGCCAGATCCATGGTGTTGGAGGAGTTCACAGCAAAGCCCTCAATCTTGTCGGACAGCGCGTACACATTCTTGCGCAGGTTCATGTAAGCGCCGAAGGGATCTTCATACATGGTAATCTGCGCGATGCGCGCGTAGATGGCGTTGCGCTCAGTTTCGTCCATGGTCACAGCGCCCTTTTCCAGCAGCTCGTCCACTTCCGCATTGTTATAGAAGCCGTAGTTGTTGACGTTGGTGTCGGCGGAGTGCATGATGCGCTTGAGCAGCGTGTCCGCGTCGGAGTCGCCGCCGGAGCCCATGATGAACATATCCCAGCCGAACTTCTCGTTGAATTCATCAGGCGTGAAGCTCGCCCACGCGGAGGTGAACACCGCGCGCTCGATAACTTCCAGCTTGGCGTTGATGCCGATTTCCTTCAGTTCCTCCGCGATGATTTCCGCCATTTCCACGCCGCGGTTGTACACCGCAGTGGTCATGATGGTCATATCAAAGCCGTCCGGATAACCGGCTTCCGCCAGCAGCTGCTTCGCCTTTTCCGGGTCGTAGGGCACAACGCCGACAGAAGTGTAGCCAGCCACAGAGGGCGCCATGATGCTGTCAATCGGCACCTCGCCCAGGCCGCTGTACAGGTATTCGCAGATGGCTTCACGGTCGATGGCGTAGCAGATGGCCTGACGGACAGCCGGGATGCTCATCGGCGCATGGTCGGAAGCGCAGTTGAACTGGAACAGGTGGCAGCCGTTGCCATCGGTCTTGCTGACGGTCACACCGTCCAGCGCGTCCAGACGAACCGCGTCATCCGGGGAAACACCGTCGGCGATGTCCGCCTGAGCAGTTTCGACGGCAATCGCGCGGCTGGTCTGTTCGGGAACAATCTTCATGACGATTTCATGGGTGAGGGGTGCGCCTTCGTAGTAGTTCTCAAAGGCTTCAAACTTCATGACCTCGCCCTTGTCCCACTGGGTGCACTTGAAGGGGCCCGTGCCGTCAACGCTCTCCGCGGTCTTGCCGAGGTCAGCGCCGTACTTTTCGATGTATTCAGGATTCAGCACGAATGCCCACTGCTTCGCAATCGCCTGCAGGAAGAACGCCTTGGGCTCCTTCAGGGTGATGACGAAGGTGTAGTCGTCCGTCGCGACCGCAGACGCGATGAAGGAAGCGTTGGAGGTGTAGCGCTGCGGATTTTCGGTATTCAGCAGACGGTCAAACGTCGCCTCGAAGTCGTGGGCGGTGCAGTGACGGCCGGAGTGGAAGTACACGTCCTGACGCAGATGGAACGTCCACGTCATCTTGTCCTCGGACGCTTCATAGCTTTCCGCCATCTTGCAAACGACGTTGCCATCGTTGTCGTAGCCCAGCAGACCGTTATAGTACTGCGGGATAACCTTGCTGTTGGAAACATTGTTCTGCGGATCGAGAATATCCTGATCGTTGCCAATGACCCAGGTGATGGAGTCCTTGTAGCCATCTTCCGCGGACGCGGCGGTCGCAAAGACCATCGTGAACGCCATGGCGAGCGCGAGCAGAACAGTAACCAGCTTCTTCATGTTGAGTTCCTTCCCTTCTACTATTCTACTTGGAAGCACTGCTTCTTGAAAGCAGCGTTTCCATTTATATTCAACCTGCGTTTTGCAGGCGGAATATCATGCCTTTGCGGGGACAGTGTAGCTGACGCCCATCGCGTCCAAATCCTGCATGGACTGCTTGACAGCGAACAGCGCGCGGTTGTCTGGCGATTCCGCCAATTCTTTCAGCAGCGGGATTGCTTCCGCATCGCGCCCCTGATAGTGCAGGTAATTCGCCAGACCGTAGGTGAGCATCAGGTGGTAAATGCGCGGACGTTCGGGATTCTTGCAGTTCTTCTCGCATTCCTCCACGAAGTTTTCCGGCTTCAGCACACCCTTATAGAGCAGTACGCGGCAGAGGTAGTCGCCATCCTCGGTGGGCATATCGGGCGTGATGTCCTCCAGTGCCTTCGCGGCTTCCTCCGGCTGACCCAGCTTCATGCAGATCATCCAGTACCAGTCCGTCGTTGCGGGCAGTGCGTTCACACCGTACTTCTTCATCAGCGTCTTGCTGTTTGCATGAGCGACTTTCGCCTCTTCATACATGCCGCCGAGGTAGCACGCCACGCCCAGATAGTACCAGCATTCCCAGTCTTCCGGATTCTCCAGCGCCGCCAGTTTCAGGTCGGACGCCGACTGCGTGTATTCCTCGCGCCCAATCAGCTTGCGGCCGCGCCAGAAACGCATCAGGCTGTCAAAGGGGGCATACACCAGTCCCTTGGAGAAGCACTCCACCGCTTCGTTGGTCTTTCCCGCGTCCAGCAGTTCCAGCCCCTTCTTCTTCAGCAGGTTCGGGTTGCATTCCTCATTCCGGAGAATTTCGCTCGTCATGGCTCTCGACCATCCTTTCTTTTCTTGCAGGGGACTCTGCATAAAAAAACATGAAAAGTACAATGTCCCCTGATACGGAAAATGGAACGACGAATCCGTCGTTCCACTTTGAACGTAGTGCTATTCTACACGATTTCTTTTCGCTTGTCAAATGCAATTTTCGGACTTTTCGACCGTTTTCGTGCATAAAACGTCATAGTTTTTGCATCTTTATCGGACACTTTTTGCAATCCCACGATTCTTGTAGGTTCTGCAATGTCCCGAATCACCGTACTAAAGCGATGTATTCTGTATACAATCAAACGTTCTGAAATCAGTCATTTTTTGCAGCACAGCTTGACAATTCTTGAGGTTTTGGCTATACTTTTTCCAACCTCAGATTCCATCTCGTCAGGGTGGGAGAATGAGGGCGGTATTTTTCAGGGACTGCAGTCAGGAGGTGTTTGGTAATGCCCGATAAGGAATGGCTCTACCCCAATCTGCACGAGAACGGCTATACATACAGTGCGCTGGAGAACCTGCACTACATTCCGCATGTTCATGGCGGTCTCGAATGCATCTATGTGCTGGACGGCGAACTTTGCGCCACCATCGACGAAAAGAACTACACGCTGAAGAAAGGCGACATCTGCCTGATTTTCCCGCAAGTGCGCCACAGCTATCGAACGCCCAATCACAGCAACATCTTCTGCTTCGCCTTGCTCCACGATACCATGCCCGACGATCTGCCGTGCAGGGAGCTATTCGCCACTCATCCCCGAAATTATTGACCACATGCTGATGCCGGAAGAGCGCAAAGCGAACCGGCTGGTGCATACTGGGCGGCTGCTGATGCTGCTCGGCCTGCTGTTCGATACGCGCGCCCCCATTTCGGCGCAAAAGCTCGCCATGTCCAAGGAAGCAGAGGTGCTGGAATACCTACACGAGAATTTCCACGACCCCATCACGCTCACGCAGGCAGCGGAGCATCTGGGGTTGTCGCAATTCCAGCTCTCCCGCATTTGCAACCACCAAATTGGCATGGGCTTCAACGCCTACCTGAAAAGCCTGCGCGTAACCGCCACCATGCGCCGATTGGCATTCACAAACAAGGGAATGCAGGAGATTGCCCTCGGCTGCGGCTTTGAGAGCGTCCGCACGTTCAACCGCGCATTCAGCGAGGAAACGGGCATATCGCCCAGCGAATACCGCCGCGCTCATCAGCAATGCACGGCGCTGAATCTCGACGTGAACCCCGCGCCCGCGAAAAAATCCGAATAAACAGACGAATCCCCCATGTAGCCGTTTTTTGCACTGCATGGGGGATTGTTCTACTGCCGATTATTTATTCTCCGCTGGTTCGTCATCATAGTGAACTGCACCCTCGACGTACACATGCGCATACCCGCTGGCGTTTTCTCCGCTGATGGTCACGGTGTACCTGCCCGGCGTCTTCGGCACGATGCTGAAGCTGCTCGTCGGCAGCCGCTTGCCGGTGTAAATCGGCTCACCGTCCTCCGGGGTGATGGTCACGTCGATGCGCCCGCCGTCGCACTGGATGTCCGCCATGATTTCCTTGCCTTCCGGCACAATCAGCGTGGACGTGTAGGTCGTATTCAGCGCTGTAAAATCAAGGTTGAATACCACATCGGACGTTGCGATGACCCCATCGAAGGGCGCTTGCGGCTGCTGGGCACAGCCAGTCAGCAGCAGTGTCAGCACCAGCAGAACGAACAGCTTGCAGAAAGTCATTCCTTTGTGACGCATGATGATTCCTCCTTGTTATATCATTGGAAAGCCAGCTGCTCGGTCGCGCCCATTTGGCGCGGCAATGTGCAAGGGGTGGGGAAAGCAAGTTGGGGGCGCTCCTGCGGGAGCGCAAAGTTACTGGCAGGGACGCTTCGCTGCCTGCGCCTTTGTGGACTTTTCTCTTTGAATTGGTCGCCCGTGGAACAGTTGGGGCGTTGCCCCAAACCCCACAAGGGAGCTCCGCCCCTTGACCCCGCAAGGGACATTGTCCCTTGACCCTTTTTGGGCTGTCCAGCTTGGTCGCATTACCCAGACAGGTTTTTTAACCTGCTTTTTTCTCCTCCTGACCCTCTTTGTGGGTCATACGGATGATGCCCACTACCGCCGCGAACAGCACGCCCGCGACAGGCCAGACAATCCACGTCCGATCCCATGCCATCGTGATAAAGCTCCACGCCAGATACGCCGCCGTCACCAGGCACCAGTAAATCGGCACAATCGGCGAACGTGCCGCGCGCTTGCCTTCCCGCGTGTAGTCGCCTTCTTCCAGCAGCCGCTGGAACGACCCCTGCACCATCCCGACGCGGACAAACAGGTACACTGCCACGGCGACCATCGCCAGCAGCAGCGACACGCACGGCAGCATGATGCGCTCCGGGGCTGCAACACTGTCCGCTGCCAGCGTGCCGAGCAACACGGGTATCGCCGACAGAATGCACAGCACAACGCCGACGATGATGCCACGCGTGCAGGTTTCGCGGTACGCCGCCTGCTTCTCCTTCACCATGCCCGACACGCCGTAAGCCGTCTCGATGTCCTCCTGCTCCAGATATTCGTATTCCTTGCTTTCCATGCCCTGCCGCAGGAAGATGACAACCGCTGCCACAACCAGCAGCAGCAGAATCACCACGCCGATGATGCTGCCCACGCCCGCCGCAGGTCCTTCGCCCGTGCGGGAGAGAATCATCAGCAGCGGAATCGGTGAAAGCACGCACAGACTGACCGCCAAGGCGCGTGTGGGCGCCTGCTTCCGGCAGAGGGCGAGGAAGGCGCTTGCTTCTTCCATGCTGACGCGGCGAACACTGCTTTCCGACGCGCCGTCTTCCACCGCCGCAGGGGTCGACGCTTCGTTCTCGTCGCGCAGGAGGTAATCCGTCGTCACCGAGAAGAGGTCTGCCATTGCCAGCACGCGCCCCAAATCGGGAATCGCTTGTGCGCTTTCCCACTTGCTGACCGCCTGACGCGACACGCCGAGCTTCTCCGCCAGCTCTTCCTGACTCCATCCATTCTTCTTCCGCAGGTCGATGATTTTGTCTGCTAAAATCATGGTTGTTTCTCCTTTCCGTTCCCTCTTGGGATGGCTTTATCCTATCAATTTTCCCGGTTGCGCACCACCAAGCGGCGCTGGAAATCTGTCAACCCGCGGTTGAATTTCAGCAATTGGTCGTATTTGAACCCATTTTCGCCATTCCGTTCTCGATTTGCCTGTGCTATCATCGAGGATGAGGTGAATCCCATGACCCATGAACAAAACGAACGTTTGCTGACGCTGCTCAGCGAATATCTCTGCTTTCAGCCGGATGCCATCGCCCCGGCGGATGTTGCCTCGTTCTCTGCGGACGCGCACCTGCCGCAGGAGGACGCGTATCGGATGCTGCTGAGCGCGAAATTAGGGCTTGACCCCGACCGTGCGGAGGATTGGCTGCTCATTCGCGACGCGCTGCCGAAAATCATCCGCCGCTGCGATCCCGCCGATTACGCGCAGGACGAATATCTCCGCCGCATTGCCCTCATCAGCGGGCAGCACGGTCACGCGACGCTGACGCAGGACGTGATTCTGCCGATGGAGCTGTTCGTCCGGGATGATTTTCTGCCGCTGGATGACGGAACATGTCTCCCTCAATTAGGATGGTTCGACACATCCTTCCGTTTTCCTGCCATAAAGGAAAATAACCTCGTTTGGATGACCGTCACGCCCAACGAAATCAACACCATTCAGCCCTGCGTCCGCCAGTCGCACGGCAAGGTGCTCACGTTCGGTTTAGGGCTGGGCTATTACGCCTTCCACTGTCTTTTGAAGCCGGATGTGCGCCGCGTGACCGTCGTCGAGCGTGACCCGGACATCATTTCGTTGTTCCGCACGCTGCTCCTGCCGCACTTTCCGCGCCCGGATGCGCTGGAAATCATTCAGGCGGATGCGTTCGACTTCGCGCCGAAGCACCTGCCGGCGTACGACGTTGTGTTCACCGACCTCTGGCACGATGTGGCGGATGGACTGCCGCTCTATCAGCGGATGAAAGCGTTGGAAGTGCCCGGCGTGAAGTATCTGTACTGGATTGAACAGACGCTGCGCTGCTATCTGCGCTGATTATGGCTGGCTTCTCCGCCTACGCGTCCGGCAGCGGATAGTGAGGGTCGTGCCGCCGTCCTCCTGCGCCTCATTGAGCTGCACGGGCAATCCAGCTTCGTTCATTTGTGCGACAACCTCCCGCAGCGCATTCAGGTATGGACGGGCATCCCGTACCGCACTGACGACTTTGCCCGAATGCTTCGCCCCCGGCAGCCGCCGATTCGCCGCTTCCACAAACAGCTCCACTTCGCGAATGTCCAGCCGCTCTTTTGCCGTGCGCAGCGCAATCCGCTGGCGGCTTTCCGCGTCCACCACGCGGGTCAGCGCTTCCGCAACGCGCTCCGGCAGCCGCTCTTGCCGCAGGATGTCCCGCGTCCTGTCATCCAGCGTGGCGATTCGCTGCAGGGACAGTACATGCGCGGCGCTGTCGCCCGTTTGCTGGGCAATGGCAGCGCGCGGCACGCCAAAATCAGCAGTCAGGCGATTCGTCGCTTCCGCCCGGTCGAGGTATCCCATCGGGCGGGCGCGCAGGGCAGCGAAGATTTCGCCCGCGCTGGTCATGTCCGATACGTCCTTGGGCTGCACCCGCGCCGGAATCTCCCGCCACCCCAGCATCCGGCACGCCATCAGCCGCCGATTGCCCTCCACGATGATATATCCCTGCGCCGCCGCGCGCACCAGAATCGGCTCGCGCAGCCCTTCGCGCGCCATTGACGCGGCCAGCGTCTCCAGCGGCATATGCGAAAGCGGCTTCTGCTGCACGCTCGGTCTGAGCGCAATCTGTTCTGTCGGGAGCAGCGCGATTTCCGTCTGCGCCCACTGTGCCTGATCCATACTGGGTTTCCACCCCTTTCCCGCTGCAATGTTCGTTGATTGGTATTGTGGTTCGTGGGATGCTATTCCACATAGCAAAGTATGTTTTTCGCCTCCGCAGAGGCGAAATCCCTGCGAAACAGCACAAAACCGTCAGAAAAACAGCATTCACTGAATACAAAAACAGTATAAAACAAAGACCCTCCGCAGGGCAAGCAGAATCGTTCGACACGATTTTGCGCCCGCAGAGGGTCTTTTTGTCATCGGATAGATGCGCCTGTCACGCCTTGTCGGTTTGACCGAGCGGCGACTTGCCCGGCGTGCCGGCTTTTCGCGGATACTGTCGTGCGGTTTTTGTCTGCTTGGCAATCGGCAGAAGCAGATGCTGCCATTCCTGACCCGGAATGGCGACTGGAATCGGTTCTGCCAGCTTTCCGCCCAGCAGAAACGCCGCCTTCTTCCCCGCGCCGAGTTCATCCTGCACAGCAGGGCCCTTCCAGCAGACGGCTTTCCCGCCTACCTTCACATACGGCAGCAGATATTCCGCCAGCACCGGCAGCGGCGCAACCGCCCGCGCGACCGCCACATCGTAGCACTCGCGGTGCTCCTTCATGCGCGCGCCGTCCTCCGCGCGGGCGTGAACGAGCGTCACATTCTGCACATCCAGCGCATCCAGCACCGCTTGCAGAAAGTTCAGGCGCTTCTGCTGCGCGTCCATCAGCGTCACGCGCAAATCCGCCCTTGCCAGCGCCAGCGGCAGCCCCGGAAACCCCGCGCCCGTGCCGACGTCAATCAGCGACGCGCCCTGCGGAATCAGCTCCGGAATCGTCAGCGCCATCAAGCTGTCGACATAGTGGCGGTCAATCATGTCCGCCTCTTCCGTCACAGCGGTCAAATCCATCTTTGCGTTCCATTCCAGCAGCAGTTCGTGGTATTTCAGCAGCTTTCCCGGCAGGTCGGGCGAGAAGGAAATCCCGCATTCCGTCAGGCGCTGTTCCAGCATTTCTTCCGTCATTTCCTTCACTCCAGCGGCAGGTGAGTATACTTCACCGCCCAGTATTTGCACCACGCCAGCGCCTCCCGACAGTGGTTTTTAAGCCAGAAGCGCAAGCCCAACTTCGTCGGCGCGCCGATGCCATAGGCGGTCAGCCCGTTGTCCTCGGCAATCGCGATTGCGCGCGGCAGGTGATAATCACTCGTGATGATCATCACCTTGGTGACGTTGCGCCCACCGAGCAGCTGCATGGCGTTTTTGATATTTGAATGCGTACTGGCGGATGTGGTGTCCATAAGAATCATATCCTCATCCACGCCCAGCCCAATCAGCACATCGCGCATGACGACAGCTTCCGGCGCGGGTTCATTGCCGCCCTGGCCGCCGCAGACAACAACCGGCACTTTCTTCTGGCGGTACGTTTCCGCCGCCTTTTCGAGCCGCCACTGCAATTGCAGCGACGGCGTACCATCGGGTTTGACCTGCGCGCCCAGCACGAGCATAGCTTCGTAGTCCTCGCCCGGCGCGGCGACGTGCGTTTCCTTCCAGCAGACCATCAGCACGATGCTGACATAGGCAATTGCGCCCAGCAGAATCAGCACCAGCAGGATTTTCAGCAGTCGTTTTACTCCTCTTGCCATAGCATTCCTTTCCACCAGAGGCGCGGCCTCTGGACTCCGGCAGGGGCGCTGCCCCTGCACCCTGCAAGGGAGTTCCTCCCTTGACCCTTCCACGCGATTCAGTTGTACGTTCTTCCCCTGATTTCCCCGCGTGTCGCGCTTCGGAATTGTGTTTTCACCTGCTATAACGAATCAAATTTCCTTTTTCATCCCGGAATATTGGCACAATTCCTCAAATTGCGGCACAATCTGGTCGCCCAAGCGCCGCACCTCGCCCATCACACGGGTGCGCCCGGCTTGCGTCAAGTACCAATCGTCCTGATTCACGCCTTCCTCCCGCGCGGGGCAGACCAGAAAGCGCGTTTCCGGCATCGCCGTCTGATAATACAGCAGCGCCCGCCGCGCATGAAACGGGCGGCAGCAGAGAATCGCCGTGCGCGCGGAAATTCCCTGCGCTTTCAGCACGGCCGCGGATTTGCGCGCATTGTCCCATGTAAACGTCGCTTCGTCCTCGCGCAGAATCGCACTGTCCGGGACGCCGTGCTTAATCAGCACATCACGCAAAAACGCCCACTCCGTCGGATAATCATCCGGATACGCAGCACGGTCTTCCGGCATCACGCCGATGAACTTGTCCACCGCCGCGCCGTGCCGCCCCGACGGCAGCACATACGGCGCATAGCCCGCGCGGTACAATTCCGCCGCGCGAATCGCGTTTGCCGGATGGCGCGAACCGGGAATCAGGATAACATCGACCTTCTCCGGCGCGTCCGACACGAACACGAAGTCCGTCACCGCCCGGATGAACGGGAACGCGCCCGTCTGCTTATTTTCCATACTGCTCCCACGCGGCGATTGCCTCTGCGCGCTCCGTGTCCGTCATCGGCGTGAACGCCTGCACATAAACCGCCCGAAGCTGCGCCGTCGTCAGCGTCTCCGGATGATTGCCGAGCCGCTCCGGGTTCACCGATGCCGCCAGCATGTCCAGCGTTGCGTCATCCGGCATCGGGATTTTGTCCAGTTCCAGCACCGCCAGCAGCCCTTTGAGCAGCACCGCACCATCCATCGGCTTTTCGCCGCCGAGAATGTGCGCCAATTCCGTCAGCATCGGCTGATATTCCGCCTGCGCCGCCAGATGCGCCCACAGGTGCGGCAGCGTCAGCATACACGCATGGCCATGCGCCGCGCCGAGCTTCTTCGTGATTTGGTAGCTCATCGCGTGCGCCGCCGTCGTCCGCGTCGTCAGAATCGCCACGCCGGATTCATACGCCGCGTGCAGCATCTCATCCTGCGCCTTGCGGTCGCTCTGCAAATACGCCGTCAGGTTGTCCAGCACGCCGCGAATCGCGCGCTCCGCGTGAATCCGGCTGCCCGGCGTCGCCTTCTTCGCCCACCACGATTCAATCCCCTGCGCCAGCGCATCCATCGCGCAGGACTTCCGGTGATACTCCGGCAGCGTGTCCAGCAGTGACCCGTCCAGCAGCACCCCGTCCGGCAGCAGCGCCGGATGATCCACCGACAGCTTCTGCCCGTTCTCATACAGCACCGCGACCGCCGTCGTTTCCGCGCCCGTGCCTGCCGTTCCCGGAATCGCCAGATGCGGCACTTTCCCCTCTGGCGGCAGCTGATTCGCCCGCACATGGGCAATATCGGTCATCAGCAGCGCCTTAATGCCCTTGGCGGTATCCATCGCCGACCCGCCGCCGACGGAAATCAGCCCGTCGCAGTCCTTTTCCTGATACAGCGCCGCCCCCGCGACGCAATCCTGCAAATCCGGATTGGGATGAAACGCATCGAACACGGGCAGACGCATTCCGGTTCGTGCGAAAAAGACGTTTTTGGTTCTTTCGCCCGCGACGAGAAGGGGCTTGGTGATGCCCATTTCGCGCAGGAGCAAGGATACGTTCGCGCCGCAGAGTGAACCGCGGCCTTCCTTCAGCCAGCTTGGCATGATTGATTCTCCACCTTTCCGCGCTCTATTGTAGCAAATTCGGACATTTTGCGCAAGGGGGGAGAAAATCAATTAGGAATGAGCAATGAGAGCTGCACGCGGAAGAAGTAGGAAAGAGAAGTCAACTCAATCGCGCGAAAGGGGTCAAGGGGGGACTTCGTCCCTTTTCGTCTGCCCC
>OMCM01001129.1_pt1 | contig 14394 bp, 11 predicted proteins | sample 1645021 | NCBI WGS metagenome assembly OMCM01 (sample SAMEA103958142, study PRJEB25191) | human gut metagenome | biome: human-associated habitat [ENVO:00009003]; feature: intestine environment [ENVO:2100002]; material: feces | place: Germany | collected 2013/2015
AACAAAACATATCTGCTCCATAATAACTGGATGACTGCATACTGCTGTATGCACCGTTCAGCACAAATTCAAAATCCCTTAATTCGGTCAATGAACCATCAGTTTCTATAGCTGTGGAAGATTGCAAATCCAACCAATCATTTCCGCAACTACTCAATAAGGTTGCAAAGGCACCTAAAGCTATATATTTTATCTTTTTCATACTTATTCATTTATAGATTAATGCACTTAGAATTTCACTTCCAAACCGAATGTATAAGTTCTCATCGGAGGAGTATCCCAACTAGGTGATGAACCCGATTCGGGGTCAATATAATCGTATGCCGCCCAAGTTAACAGGTTATTGCCCGATGCATACAGACGTATATTGTCTATACCCACTTTCCGGGTCCATGTCTTCGGCAGTGTAAAGCCGAAAGTCAGATTCTTCAGACGAACATAATCTCCACTGTATAAACGACGTGTGGTAGCATAATCGGTCATGGAAATTGATCTACCGACTACAAAACGTTCAATACTCGTTTCATCACCCTCCTTCTGCCAGCGTTTCCGGTAATAAATAGGAATATTCAGCGCTCCATCGCCACCGTGTTCCAGTTTGCCTGCCGCGCCGTCATAGTTCCATGCCCCAAAAGAGAAATTCACGTTAAAATTCAGATCAAACCACTTATAAGAGATGCTGTTACCCAGTCCACCGGTGATAGTAGGATCGGCACATTGCAGTATCACTTTTTCCGCACTACGCGGATCTTTAGTAGTTTCTTTGTTCAGATTTCCATTTTCATCCGTCGTATTCTTATAGAACATCGGTTCACCGTCTGCCGGGTCGATGCCTGCAAATTCAATCATATAATAGGTAGAATAGGGCAAACCTACCTTATGAATAGATGTTCCGCTGGTTACTTGTTTCAAATCTCCGTCCAACTTCAGGATTTTATTGGCATTATGTCCCAGATTCAAACTAGTGCTCCAACGAAAATCTTTTGTCTCGATATTAGTTGAACGAATTTCCAATTCATATCCCTTGTTTTGTAATTTACCTATGTTGGCAAGATAACTTGAGAAACCTGTTGCAAGAGATAATGGCCGGCTGTAAAGCAGATTTTTCGTTGTACGAACGTAATATTCAAATGTAACATTCAGTCTGTTGTCGAAGAATCCCAAGTCGATACCGGAGTTGAAGTTGTAGTTGGTTTCCCAAGTCAGTTCCTTGTTTTCCAGTTGCGACTGCGTGATACCCGGATTATCGTTATAATTACTAGTCAGACTGCTCAATCCCATATATCCATAATAAGAAGACGGCAGAGTTCCGTTCACACCGTAAGAAACTCTAAGTTTCAGGTCACTTAACCAGTTCTGAAGAGGTTTCATAAAACTCTCGCTACTCACTCTCCATGCACCGGACAATGACCAGAAATTTCCCCAACGATTCTCTCTTGCCAATCGCGAACTTCCGTCAGTTCTCCAACTCGCTCCCAGATAATATTTGTTGTCATAATCATAGTTGGCACGTGTAATATAAGAAACAATACGCGTCGTACTGTTAGAACCTCCCATACTCTGATACACTACACCATTGTTGACTTCCGGCTTATCCCAGCGTGCAAAATTAGAGATAGTAGTTCCCAGTCCATCCGACTCCTTACTGTTGATTTCATAACCAACCAAAAGGTCCAGATTGTGTTTTTTCTTGATCTTTGTCTGATAAGTCAGAATATTAGACCATGTCATATTGGTAATATCATTATAATCTTTGCTGAAACGTCCGTTATCATCGTCACCGTCACTGGTACGCGGGTCTTTCCATGCACGAGACTTGTTCATCACAAAATCATAGCTGAATGTAGACGCAAACTTGATTCCTTTCCAAATATCGAATGATGCATATACGGTATTGAAAGAACGGGTCGCATATTCTCTCTTAAAATTATAAGAATTTGATAACATCGGATTACGGTCATCCAATTTGATTAATGCACGGTTCCAGGTGCCGTCTTCATTCCATATAGGGTCAGACGGTGTGGCTCCATTACGCGTACCGTAAATTGGAGAAGTATACGATGTCCCTTCCGAATAAGTATCCTGATTCACTTTGGAGAACTGTATCTTTGCACCGATATTCATCCATTTAGCCATCTGATAGTCTACATTCAAACGTGCAGAAATACGTTCCAGACCGGAGTTTATCGTAACACCATCCTGCTTCATATAGCCGATGGACGTATAGTATTTAATCTTTTCCTGTCCGCCGGAAGCTGAAAACTCGTAATTCTGGTGGCTACCGTTACGAAACAGATAATCATCCCAATTCACAAAACCACACCAAGGGATCGGTGCATACTGGTCAATATTCGAATCGGCATAAGCCCATGCTTCATTCTCGGTCATCCCCTGATGAAGTCCTACCTCATCATCGGTCTTACCACTATAAGTTAAAGCATAATTTCGAAGCCCCTCGTGGATCAGGTTACGACGTTCCTGTCCGCCCATCAATTCGCGGAAAGGCATGGCAAAATTAGAGAATCCCCAATCCGATTTCAATTTAAAGACCGGTTTACCTGCTTTTCCTTGTTTCGTAGTAATAATGACAACGCCATTTGCTGCACGTGAACCATAAAGTGAAGCAGCAGCGGCATCCTTGATAACAGTGATGCTTTCAATATCCGATGTATTCAAGGTAGACATTACATCCAAACCGGAATCACTACCAGATGCACCAATATTACCCGACAATACGGGAACACCATCCACTACATACAGCGGAGAATTGGAGGCATTGAACGAACCCATGCCACGGATACGGATGGACGTTGACGAACCCGGTATACCCGAACCGGTATTTACGCTGACACCGGGAGCCGCCCCCTCCAACATCTGTTGGAAAGATACATTAGGCACATCTTTCACAGCATCTGTCTTTACGATACTGGCAGAACCTGCATAAGCCGATTTCTTGAAAGTACCATATCCCGTTACAATTACTTCGTCCAACAGGTTATTATCCACTTTCAGGATTATGCTCATCGGCTTGCCGGGAGTTGCAACTACCTCCTGTGACGTATAACCGATATAAGAAACCATCAGAGTCACTTTCTTGTCTGTAATTTCCAGATGGAAATTACCGTCCATATCAGTCATCATACCGTTAGTTGTACCTTTCACGATGACATTAGCTCCGATTATCGGCTCTCCACTATCTTCAATTACTTTCCCTGTAATCGTATATTTCTCACGTGCAACAGTTTCCGTCCTAACGGGTTCAGCCTTACGGATGGCAATTACTCCATCATGAACCGTATAAGTCAGTCCGCTATTTCGCAGGCATTTGTTAAGCACTTCAGAAATCAGTTCATTCTTCACATCCAGATTTTCCACTCTGACTTTCTTCGCATCATTTGTGCTGTAGATAAAGGTAAAGTCCGTTTGTTTCTGAATTTCCCAAAGAACTTCATTCAGTGTTACATTTCTGAATTTGGCTGTAACTGTGGTCTGTGCGAATATAGATGCGCGCATCAGCCCTGAAGTTGTAATACAGAGAAAAAGGAACATCATACAAAGACGTTTTCCATATTTCCCAAATCTGGCAACATTACGTAGTTTTTCCATAAAACAGGGATTAATGATTAGTGAATATTTTGATAGTTTTTCCTTCTACTGTGACAGTTACTCTACCCGTTTGCTCCAACAATTTCACCAATGGGGTAATCTCATTATAACGGTTTACATAGCAACCGAAGCGTAACTCCTTGGTCGCCTCATTCTCATAGACTACATCCATATCATACCATCTGGCAAGAGTTTTCATGATGTCATCCAATCGCTGGTCCTTGAAATTAATCTTTCCATGTATCCATGAAGTATAAAATGCAGTATCTACATTGCGTACATTGATCTGGTTGCTGCCCGAAGTAATACAAGCCTGTTCCGATGGTTTCAGAATCCGGTTGCTTCCATTTTCAGTCTGTACTTTTACCGAACCGCTGACAAGTGTAGTTTGATATTCTTCGTTTGCGTAAGCTGATATATTAAAAGTAGTTCCTAATACTTCTATTTTCATCCCTTTGGTTTGTACAATAAAAGGCTGTCCGGTTTTGCTTACTTCGAAATAGGCCTCTCCCTCCAGTTCTACCAGACGGCAATCCTGTGCAAACTGAACAGGGAAACGGATGGAACTCATAGAATTCAACTGTACTTTACTTCCATCGCTCAACGTCAGCTGATATTCACCACCACGAGGAACGTTTACCTTATTATATGCAAGTTTTTCGGATGTCCGGGCGGGAGCCTGCTGATAATTCAATGCTGTAGAATCCACCTGAATGACTGTACCATCTTTTTCTTTCAATTCCACGCCGGAGGTAGACTTCAAATCAATTGCTTCTCCATTATCCAGAATAAGAACGGCTTTCTTACCACCCGGAACAATTTGTTCCGCTACTTGAGATAACGGCTGGGGTTCATTACCGCTCTTATATATTGCCACAGTAGCAATAACCACCGGAAAAATGAAAATAGTTACATATATTCAGTATCCGATGTCTGAACCGATGGCGTTGGATTTTTCTTTGCACCCCCTCCCATCCGTCCTCTGCATGGAAAGTTTGCCGCTTCTGCATATTCTGCTTTATGTTCTCTTCCTTGCAGATTTCCCGAAAAAGGCGTTCGTTTTCGGACGATTCATTTCTCCACCGAGTCAGTTCCGCCTGTTCTTCTTCCTCGATTTCATCAGATAAGTATCTGGCAATGAGTCTTGCAATATAGAAATGTTGGTTTATCATAATTCACATGTTTTAATCGTTGTTTATACTAAAACAGGTGAATTGAAAATCAGGGTGTATTAAAAATGTTTTTTTTAAAAGAAACTATAAAAAGTAAAAAACCAGATAGTAATAGTCTTTCAAATATACGCGTAATTTACGGTAGGCAATCTTTTTCTGGGAGTGTACCGTTTCACCGGAAATATTCAGTGTTTCAGCAATTTCCGGATTGCTTTTTCCCTCAAGTGCCAGTTGCATAATGCTTTTCATCTGCGGTGGCAGTTTTTCAATGGCATCCACCAATATCCGGTAACTTTCTTCTGCAATGACCTTGTCTTGAAAAAAAGAGTCTTTACTCATTTCCTGAACTTTCTGTGCATACTCGTTCATGACTTTGGTATGTTCCAGTTCATTCAAAGATTTATTGCGTACCGACGTATAGAGGAATGATTTAATCTGATGCACATACATGAAATCATCGCGCAACTGCCACAACTTCACAAAACACTCCTGAACAATATCAGCCGCTAATGCATCATTTTCGACATACTGATTAGCAAACATACATAAAGATATGTAATATTTGTCGAATATAGAACGAAACTGCGTCTCATCAGTTAACTTAATACTAATATAGTCTGTTGTGCCAATCACGTATTCTTTATTTTGGTTACAAATATACCATTTGAAAATTATGTAACCAAACAAAAATGAAAAATCACAATCTTTGTTTCATTACAAAACCCTCAAAGAAGTCGTCCCGATAACTATTACCGATAGCAATTTCATACGATTTTATAAATATATCATTATTGTCAAATGACTCGATGTGATCGGTATTGACGATATAGGATTTATTCACCCGCAAAAAAATAGATTTTGGTAATAAATCGAATATGGCTTTCAGGCTCATGCGAGTAATGATACGCTGGTCGTTCAGTTGAAGAATGACGTAATCTTTCAATCCCTCAATAAAGAGAATATCGGAGAAATTCACCTTGAAATACCGGCGCTCTGCCTTTACGAAGAAATATTCAGCGGCAACAATCGTTTCGATAGCTTCTTTTTCTTCTTTCAATAATAGAGAATGATAGGATAACGCTTTATCCACCGCCTTTTGAAAACGTTCCGCTTCGACAGGCTTAATCAGATAGTCGATTGCATCTACTTCATAGCTATCCAACGCATATTCTGTATAGGCTGTGGTGAAAATAACCAGTGTCTTTTTGGAAATTGTACGGGCAAACTCTATTCCTGTAATCCCAGGCATCTGAATATCCAGAAAAACCAGATCGACTCCCTGTTGCTCCATAAAGTCGGAAGCAGTTGCAGCACTGTTAAAACTGCCTATCAACTGGAGGTTATCGGATTCTTCTATCAATAACTTCATGGCCTCACGTGCCAAGGGTTCATCATCTACAATGATACAATTCATAATGTTATACTTAAAATTACAGAATAGAGATTTTCATCTTCTCTTTGTTCCAACTTATAATGTTCAGGATACAGTAATCCTAACCTACGCTGGATATTGGCAAGTCCGATTCCACCGACTTTACCCTGCTGGACTGCAACAGCCGGTTTAGAATTCTCACACCGGAAATCCAGTCGGTGAGCATCCACCTTAAAAAAGACATGGACATACGAAGAATGCTCACTATCAAAACTATGTTTCACCGCATTTTCCACAAAAGGAATGAATAACAAAGGCTGAATCCAAATGGAATCCACTTCTCCCTCCTGCCTCAACGTAAACTGGAAATTGTCACGGCGTATCTTTTCCAAATTCAGATAGTCATTCAGGAAACGGATATCCGAAGCCAATGAAACTCTTTCACGCGAACTGTCGTTAATCTGATACCGTAGCAAATCTTCCAGTTTAAAAAGTACTTTGGAAGCTTCTTCCGGATTTCTCTTTATCAGGACATTGGCATTATTCAGCATATTGAAAAGAAAATGCGGGTTAATCTGATTCTTCAGAAATGTCAGTTCGGATTGCAAAGTAGTGGACTCGAGTTCGTCAATACGCAGGTTATAACGCAACCAATGGGTAAACAAGGATATGGCTGCCGAACCTGCGGTAACAAAACCGATGGTCAGTATCCCCGAAAAAGTATTAATGAAAGTAGCGAATCTGCCAGGATCTTTTCCGGGCAGAATTACTTCAAAGAGTAATCCCTGGGTGACTGAAAGGAAGACGATGACTACCAAATTCGTCAGGACGGCCGTCAGGACATAGTGACCTAAGCGGTTCTTCAACAGAAAACAGGGTACTAATATATACAGGTTCATATAGATTACCGTATTAATGGAAACAAAATATGCCAGGAATCCACCAAAACGCCGCCAAAAAGAAACTGACTGCAAAGGTTCGTACCAAAAGACATTAATAGTCATCAAAAGAACTATTATTTGCAGTAACAGATGTCTACATGTCCGGTAATGAGGACTTAACAGAAAAGCTGTAACGCTTTTATCTTCCATTCTTCTATGTTCTGTATTCAGGTTCATACTTCACCTCCTTTCAATTCCAACCAGATGCTTTCTGTCGTCAGGAATAGTCTGTAACGATTGCCATATAATAAGTTCAGTCTTTGGCGGATTCTTTCAAGTCCTTTATCTTCCAAAAGATTCACTTGTAGGCAAAGACAAGTGAATATAATTGTGTTCTCTTCTACTTTCAAATGGATTTTGAGAGAAACAGGGATTGATGTTCGCTGTTCGTTGATTGATTTTACAATATATTGCACAAATGGAATGAAAAGCAAGGGTGGAACCAGTGTTCTATTTACTTCTCCATCCGCAAGCAGTTCATAATTGAATTGTGCCTGAGAATTCTGTTCCAAGGTCAGGTAATTATTCAGGAAATTAATTTCACTACCAAGCAATACCTTTGTTCTGCTGCAATCATATAGCTGATAGCGAAGTAGTTGACTTAATTTCATCAGCATCTTCGAAGCTTTTTCCGGTTCGCTCAATGTCAGTTCCCCCGAATGATGCAATGTTTTGAAAAGAAGTTCGGGGCTGACTTGTTCTTTTAGCTGTTCCACTTCCGAAAGAACGTGAACCTTTTCCATTTGTGAGACACGTTGATGATCTATCATCCATTCTTTCAGGAGAACGGTCATTGTTCCTCCTATCATGCAGAGTGTGGACAACATGAAAGAAGATATATAATCCATCACTATAGGTATGGAGAAATAGGAGGCACGTTCGTAAAATTCCGGCCAGCAGGAATAAGATACATATTCCGTTGCCATTTGTATTGCCAGGGCAAGCATCATTGCTACTGAAAGTAAGGATATGTAGGTTAGATAGCGTCTTTTCAGCAAAAACTTTGGAAAGAGCCAGAAAAGATTCAGATAAATAACTCCTATATAAGTCAGTAGATATAAGAAAGTGAATGTATAAATCCATCCTCCCAATATATCCCGATAATCGAGGAATATAATAAAAACCTGATTGAATGATATGGTAGCCAACACCATAATAAGCACCAGATAACGCGCCCATCGAAGTTCCGGACTAACGAGGAATCGATATAATAAAGTAGATTTATTGTCTGTTGTTATTGTTTCAGCCATCGTGTATTTAATCAGGGAAGATGTTTTATCTCCGGGGACGAAGATAAAACATTTTTCCGGTTGGACTTCTATATCGGTTATTTAAAATTCAAGTTTATAACTCACATTTGTCAATGTTGTAGAACCGTCACTAACATCAATTTTTCCAGTTTTCACATTATATTCATGTCCATAGTGTTCTTTCGCACCGGTAAAATTAAGTCCTTTCACTGCAAACTCATGAGAGACTTTCTTCTTGTTGATGCGGTAACTCACGGTATAGTTGCCGATAAGCATGGGAGAATACTGTTTAGAAAATGCTTTCGTTTCGTCATACTGTACCTCTTTATCAGGATGATTCATCGTTGCTTCCCTGTCAATCGGAGAATACCGGTCACCTCCTTGTAAGGTCAATTTCAGATTGATGCTAAGAATATTCTGTCTGTTACGTCCCAGCATCCATTCCTTTCCAATCAGTCCGTTGATGACATAATTCCGATTAAACTTCGTATTGTACCACACACCGTCTCCGCCCCGGTAGCGGGAATCGAAAAGAGAACCGGAAATCATGTAATAGAGTCCTTTTTCCAGGAAACGTTCTAAAGTGATGTCAATACCGATGTTGCGTCCTCTTCCTTTATTAACCAATGCGTCTTCCACATAGAAATCAGAACGGTTGAGTACGGAATAAGAGCTGTCAGCCATCACAGGCACATCATGGAGAAATTGGATATAAGGTTCTATTTTCAGATTCATGCGATCGGATATTTTGTATCCAAAAGATAACATGACGTGCTGCGCTTTGGTGAAATCGAGTTCCTTGTTGACGGATTTGTCTCCTGTACTTTTCGTTTTCACAAAATAGACGTCCATTTTCTCCATGCGACTGTACATACCATAAGCCAGTGCAAAAGTTGCTTTCGGAGTAGCTTGCCATTTCAAACCAATACGGGGTTCAACAGACCATTTATTATTCAGAGTCAGAAATTGCCCGTAAATACCGGCATTGAGCGTCCAGCGTTCCGTCAATCCTACAGAAGAACTATTGTAGGCAGATATCAGACTCGTATTACCTTTTCCTTGAGATACGGTTTCCAGTGATTCGGCTTCATAAGGAGCAATGGCAAGATTCATTTGATAGAACATGGCATTATACGTAAATCCTGTCTTATTAGTAAAACGGTTACTGAATTTACGGTTAAAAGTCGAAGTTAGTATCAAGTTGGTATGTTTCGAGTTAAGATCCATGTAGGGGGTGGATTCCAAAGAGTGGTTAAATAGGATTGCTCCACCGTCCAGTTGCGAATAAGTACCGGCAATAGTGGTTTTCAGTGATGCGTCATTGTTGAAGAAATAACGGTGGCTGATACCTCCGGCAGCCATATACTGTTTGTCTTTTGATTCGCTACGGTCGCTCATATATTCCCATTTATCCGTATTCTTTTCAAAATCACTGCCGAATTTATCAATCAGGCTGGTTCCCCAGACAGAGAATGTTCCTGCTTTCTGTGTCGGGAAATTCAGTTTGAAGTTCAAGTCCTGATAGTCCATCTTTCCGCCCTCCAAGTTCAGAAGTCCTGTTGTGGAATACCGATAATTGAAAATATAGGATGCTTTGTGCTTCTTGCTTAACGGTCCTTCGGAAGCTACATCAATTCCCATGATGCCCACTTGAAGCGTATTCTCATTCTTCTGGTTATTTCCATTACGCAATTTCATATCAAACACACCAGATACCGCATTTCCATATTCTGCCGGAAAAGCTCCGGTAAAGAAATCGGAATTACCCAATACCTGCGAACTAAGAGATGAAAGTATTCCTCCACCCAATGTGGCAATATCCGCAAAGTGATTCGGGTTGGGAATTTCAACGTCCTCCAATCGCCACTGCAACAGATGGGGAGCATTGCCATGAATGGATATTCCATTGGAAGATACACTGGGGGCCACTCCGGCAAAGGAAGATACCAAACGGGCAGGGTCGTCAAAACCTCCGGCATAGCGGCTCGCTTCTTCCACACTCAACATACGGGCTCCGGTAGTAGCCATCTTATTCATCGCTTCCTCTTTATTGGTCCTGGCACGAATCACTACTTCATTGAGTTCGTTTACACTTTCTTTCAAAGGAATTTCCAAATAAACCTCTTTGGCGGAAGTTACCAGTATCTCTCTGAAAATACCCGGTTCATATCCCATAAAGGCTGCCTCTACCGTATGCCGTCCAACAGGAACCTGTGGTATGCTGAAACGACCGAGACTGTCTGTTATCGTACCAGTTCCCTCTTTTTCGGATAATCTCACCGTTGCATACGGTATCGGGTGTTTTGAATCCCCGTCAATAACCATTCCCCGGATTGTCTGTACCGGCCGTCCTTTTCTCTGCGGTGTCTGACTAAACGCCACTGCGGATACCAACAAAGCAACCAACAAAAGTATCCACCCGCCATAACGATGTATTTTCCGGGTTAACTCTTCACTAAGAACTCTTTCAAAGATTTTGAGTACTGTGCTGCATTCATCTGCGGAGATACCCGACTGAATAGATATTTTTTCTAATAATCTAGTTTTATTCATCTTCATGATTTTATTCTGTTTTTATTTCGTCACGAAGATAGAGTATAGAAGATTGCCGATTTTTGAAATGAGACGAATGCATCCCGTTTGTAGACAAAACACAAAATTGATAAGACGAAAAATCGTCCGAACTATGGAATTTCACTTAAAGAAGAACCTCTTTTTAAAAGACACATCACTTTCAGAACGATTTATATCCTCTAAAAGTGATGTGACTTTTTTTAATAGCACACGCCAACCTACCCTAAAAAGTCGGTCTTATCTTTATCCGTGATCTCCCGAATTACTTTACATGGCACTCCCGCAGCGATTACATTTTCCGGCACATCCTTAGTCACTACACTTCCTGCTCCGATTACCGAATTTCTCCCAATGGTAACACCACCCATAATATGAACGCCTGCACCAATCCAGACATTATCCTCTATTACAATCGGATGTGCATAGCAACCTCCCATAATGCGTTCCCGGGCATCAAGTGCATGATTTGCTGTGTACAATCCTACACGTGGCCCCAACAATACATTATCCCCTATTGTAATAAGATTCCCATCCAACATGATGCAATCAAAATTAGCAAAGAAGTTGTTTCCTATAGTGATATTAAATCCAAACTCACACCGGAAATTGGGTTCGAAGTGAACATTCTCCCCAATGCCTTTCAACAAATTGCGTAATAATGCTTCACGAACCTCTTTGGGTTTTCCATAAGTAGAGTTATAATCATTAGTCAGAAAAACGACTTGTTCTCTTCTCTGAACCAGTTCTGTAGACAAATCATTATACATAGTCCCCGACAACATTCTTTCATACAATTCTCTATTTTCCATATCTATATCATAATGATTGATTAAAGTCCTTTTGTAATCACCGGTAATCCGAAAAAGCCTTTTTGTAAAGTCAGTATCTTCGATGCACCTGCCTTGGCCTTATTATAAGTGGAAAGTGACACATGCAGCTCTTCCACAGCTCCATTCTCAAAAGCTACCTGCAAATAGTATTCCTTACGTATGCCATCCGAAACATAACGATGCCTGCCTACTCTACGGGTCTTCTTATGTGTTTCCACATATTTTTTCTGTACCATCACTGTTTCTTCGTGTGTGGAAGCAAGATCGGCAAACCAATAATTACCGCCAAGAAACAAGACATAACTGATGGCACCGATGCAAGCCAGATGACACAAACAATTAATTACTTTACCATCCATGGTTGTCAGCCATATCCATTTCTTATAGAATGGGATAGTAACAAGAGCAATCAAAAGCGCCACTCCAAGAGGTATCCACCAGGCAGTCAGTGTATCTTCGTAGATAACATATCCAATGCCACACGAAGCAATAAATATCAGAAGCATCAAAAAGCGAAGTATCCTAATAAATAGAGTTTTCATCATATTTATACTTTTATGCGCAAATATAAAGATAAGCAATTAAAGATACAGCCAAAATCACATATAAAAATCAAGGTTATGTCTTGTACCTTTTTTCTTTGTGGAAATAAAAAAACGAACATTTAAGCTAGTTTCACGACTTAATTAAAGTACATGTCTTGTTCCTCGGTGAGAAACACATCGTTGCACACCGAGAAACGGGTCGTTCCCTTTAAAGGAACGGGGCTTTGGTTTTAAACCAAAAAACAAGTCATATAATCAATTAAATATCAACAATTTACCAAATCACCATTTCAACTAATAAGCATATTGGAATTTTATTGACAACTCACGATAGGATGAGAATAATAGAATAACAGAAAGGATAGAAAAATTCATTTTAAACATAGTGACGGTATCCACTTATGATAGTGACGGTATATTCGTGGGATAGGGTAACCATCCCGACCGGATAGTGACGCTATATTTTTGCTTGGGAAAAAGCATAAAAAAAGGCTATCTATCCCAGACAGCCAATCTTTTGTTAACCTTAAATCTAATACTATGAAAAACACATTGCAAAGATACGGACTTTCTGCATATCTCCAAATTTTCAGGCTCAAGTAGCGTATCTTATAACATGGTTTAATAGAAGTAACAGTTTCGTTAACATTTAACATAAATCCATCGGATATTAACGAATATCCGATGGAGTAGATTCAGAGATTACTCATATCGTAATGAACGAGCAGGTTTGCTCATTATTATTTTCATTGTCTGGAAAGCCACTGTCACAAATGAAATGAACAGCATCAGCAATACAAGTACTATAAAGAACCACGCTTCATCCGCAACCACAACGGTCATTTGTCTATTTTGGAAAGCCGTCCCGGTAAAACAATTTTTCATATCGACATTTCACTGTAAAACAAACCTTTCACGGCCTTCGAGTGTTTATTATCATATAAACGAATTTTACACGATATGAGCACCAAAGAACAATACTGGAAATATTCCCTCATTGTCATCATCCTGTTTATGGGAGTCATCATCTTCCGCCAAATCACTCCTTTTCTGGGGGGATTGCTGGGAGCACTCACCATCTACATTCTTGTACGCGGACAGATGAATCATCTGGTAGAAAAACGAAAGCTGAAACGAAGCATCAGCGCACTGTTGATTACCGCAGAAACGATTTTCGTCTTTCTTATCCCTTTGGGGTTGACTGTCTGGATGGTGGCAAACAAGTTACAGGATATCAATCTGGATCCACAGACCTATATTGCACCTATTCAACAGGTAGCAGAATTCATCAAAGAGAAAACAGGATACGATGTATTGGGAAAAGATACGCTGTCATTCATCATGTCCATACTTCCCCGTATCGGACAAATTATAATGGAAAGCATCAGCAGCCTTGCCATCAACCTGTTCGTCATGATCTTTGTGCTTTATTTCATGTTGATTGGAGGAAAAAAGATGGAAGCTTATGTCAATGACATTCTGCCATTTAATGAAACCAATACGCAGGAAGTCATTCACGAAATCAATATGATTGTCCGTTCCAATGCTATCGGTATTCCCTTACTGGCTATCATTCAGGGAGGCGTGGCTATGATAGGCTATCTGCTTTTCGGAGCACCCAACATACTGATGCTGGGATTCCTGACCTGCTTTGCAACCATCATTCCGATGGTAGGTACGGCATTGGTATGGTTTCCTGTAGCCGCTTATCTTGCCATCAGCGGAGACTGGTTCAACGCCATCGGGCTTTTTGGCTATGGAGCTATCGTCGTATCGCAATCGGACAACCTTATCCGGTTCATCCTTCAAAAGAAGATGGCGGATACACATCCGCTTATCACTATTTTCGGAGTAGTCATCGGCCTGCCGATATTCGGGTTTATGGGAGTCATCTTCGGTCCGTTGCTGCTTTCATTATTCTTTCTTTTTGTGGATATGTTCAAGAAAGAATATCTCGACTTGCGAAATAACCTCCCATCGAGATGACGGAACTACCGAAAAATTGTGTACTTTTGCGGCTGTAAAAACGACACTAAAATTTGATGGAAACATTTACATTCAATACTGTCGAACTGATTCTTTTATCGGCGGCAGGTATTCTTTT
>OMCM01001131.1_pt1 | contig 14381 bp, 14 predicted proteins | sample 1645021 | NCBI WGS metagenome assembly OMCM01 (sample SAMEA103958142, study PRJEB25191) | human gut metagenome | biome: human-associated habitat [ENVO:00009003]; feature: intestine environment [ENVO:2100002]; material: feces | place: Germany | collected 2013/2015
AATTGTTTAGTGTACTCCTGTTGTTTTATCCGGGATTCTGGAAGAATAGATAAACTGTAAATCATGAACGGGCTTCTGAAACATCGTTGGAAGAGTTTGTGGTTGACGGAAACAATCTGTATCTTTGCAGCATGAAAAAGTTATTGTGTCCGCAATGCAAGATTGCAGCTATGTATGTGAAGAATGAACAGGGTGACAGGCTGCTGGTTTATGTGCTCGAAGATGGTGAAGTTGTTCCCAAATATCCGGAAGATTCGATGGAGGGGTTCGATTTGACAGAAGTCTTCTGCCTGGGATGCTCGTGGCATGGTTCACCTAAACGGTTGGTGAAACGATAGACCGGGAGACTCATGCTCTCATACTGATTTTTTTGATTTATGTCAACTAAAAGAGGAACGCAAATCAAGAACTAATTCATTGAATTTTCCGTATCTTTGCATCCGATTTTAGAACATAGACGTATGGCAACTTCTAAAGAAATGACGGCAGGGCCGGCATTACCTCTCATTTTAAAGTTTACGCTGCCGCTTTTACTCGGCAATCTGTTGCAACAAACGTATTCGCTTGTTGATGCTGCAATTGTAGGAAAGTTTTTGGGAATTAACGCGTTAGCTTCTGTTGGAGCCAGCACATCGGTGGTGTTTCTTATTCTCGGGTTCTGCAATGGATGTTGCGGAGGTTTCGGAATACCCGTTGCGCAGAAGTTTGGGGCGCGGGATTACAGTACGATGCGCAGTTATGTGGCCGTTAGTCTGAAACTGGCTGCGGGAATGTCTGTGGTGATTGCTCTTCTCACCTGTATTTTATGTGAGGATATTCTTCGGATCATGCGTACGCCGGAGAATATTTTCGAAGGGGCGTATGCTTATTTGCTTGTCACGTTTATTGGTGTGCCGTGTACTTTCTTCTATAATCTTCTTTCGAGCATTATCCGTGCGTTGGGAGACAGTAAGACGCCTTTTTGGTTTCTGCTGTTTGCGGCTGTTCTGAATATCATTCTTGATTTGTTCTGTATTTTGGTACTTGGCTGGGGAGTGGCGGGAGCTGCTATTGCTACTGTCTTTTCGCAAGGATTGTCGGCTGTTCTTTGCTACATTTATATGTACCGGAAGTTTGAAATATTGCAAGGTACTCCGAAAGAACGCCGGTTCCAGTCGAAACTGGCTAAGACACTGCTTTACATTGGTGTGCCTATGGGATTGCAGTTTTCTATCACGGCTATCGGCAGCATCATGCTTCAGAGTGCGAATAATGCATTGGGAACGGCGTGTGTGGCAGCTTTTACGTCTGCTATGCGCATCAAGATGTTCTTTATCTGCACGTTCGAGAGTCTGGGAATTGCGATGGCTACGTATAGCGGACAGAATTATGGGGCAGGAAAACCGGAGCGTGTCTGGTTGGGAATTAAGGCGAGTGCTTTGATGATGATCGTTTATGCGGCATTTACATTCGTTCTTCTGATGGTGGGAGCTAAATATTTTGCATTGATCTTTGTAGATCCGTCGGAAACGGAAATTCTGTTGGATACCGAGTTATTCCTGCATATCTCCTGTATGTTCTTCCCGATGCTTGGTTTGTTGTGTATCTTGCGTTATACCATTCAGGGAGTAGGCTTTACCAATCTTGCCATGTTCTCCGGAGTGGCGGAGATGATTGCTCGTATTCTTGTCAGTCTCTATGCCGTACCGGTATTCGGTTTTATTGCTGTCTGCTACGGTGATCCGATGGCTTGGATAGCGGCAGACTTATTCCTCGTGCCGGCCTTTATCTATGTTTATCGCAGGTTGAAGAAGCAGGTATTTACGAATAGTCAGGTTACGCAAACGGTGGCATGATTGCCGGTTGGTGGCTTGCGTAACCCGACTTGCAGTTTGCATAACCCGGTTTGTGGCTTGCGTAACTTGGTTTGCTTTGATTTTATTTCGGATATTTTAATCTTGTACAGGGTATAGCGGGTTTCCGCTTTCGTCTACCTCTGTCCATTCTTTCACACTGACATTGGCGAATGAGATGGAGTTTTCATTGATAACTGCCCGGAAAAGGTATGAATTTCCGGCTGACAGGAGGTTGTTGGGTGGAGTGAGCGGAGTGGTGTAAGTACGTGAAAAGCTTTCTCCGTTTACCATCAGCTCCAGTGTCAAAGTCATGGGAGAGGAGCTCTTTACGGGTAACATGATATATTGTACGGTGAAGTCGTTGATTCCCATATCGGCTGCTTTGTCATAGCTGACTTCCGAAGTGATGATACCTGTTGACAAATCCATGATTGCGCCCGGTTTCGGTGGGGTGATGGTAGCGGAAAGTATCTTGTTTAAAGTGATATTTTCTCCTCCGGCGATCGCTACAACTACTTGCGTGGCTGCGTGTTGGTAGGTTATGGGGATATTTATCTGTGAACTGGCGATGTCCTGATGAACTGCGTGCCACCAAAGATAATCTACTCCGTTGGATAAAGGTTCGGATAGTCCGTTGGTGAAAGTAGGCGCCGGGCTGGTGGAATTGCATGATACGGCATAAAAGCTATAGATAGCATTGCTCAAATACATTTTATATCCTAGATTTCCTGTCAGTACACCGGGGGAGGAGGTGACATAGTTGCCTTGAGCAACGGGAGCGCCTGTGATATTGTTCGATGTGTTGGCTGTATAGGCACACAACCAGCTTTGAAGTCCTTTTCCCATGGGGGACATGGCTCGTGTGATGTTTCGTCCTTCTACGGAAGCACTGAAAGTAATCAGCGCATTCTCTTTGGCCGGATTACCGTTGTTGTCATCATTGCCGGAGCCGGATGAGCCTCCGTTGTTTTCTTCGTCAGGATAGTTGATGTAGATATTGTTTTTGGAGCAGGCTCCCAGTAGCAGCATTGCTAAAGCAGATACGGCTAAATACTTTGTAATGCGGAATTTGATGTCCATAGTCAGGTTCTTTTTGAAAATTAGTAATTACCCCTATATACATTTCAAAAAGAATTTGGTTCATGGCTTAATCATATTTTTTTATGGAAATCGGCCTCTTTCTGTATGCAGAGAATGTCTCCGTATATGGGATGGCGGAACTCTATATATTCGGCATGGAGGTATAGTCTGTCTGCTTTCTTTCCGTAGAGTTCGTCTCCAAGTATGGGGCATCCCAAGCCTTCCGGATGGGCGGCGTGTACTCTTAACTGATGTGTGCGTCCGGTCAATGGATAGAAGACAATCCGGGTGTATTTTCTTGACTCATTGATATTCCTTTCTGATTCATCAATCCTGTTTGATTCGTTGAAAGTGTTTTCAGATTCACTGGTAATTCTTTCAGACTCACTGATGATCTGATATTCTGTAATCGCTTCTTTCCCGTGTTCGCTACTAACCATTTGCCGAGGACGGTCGAGAGGATTCAGACAAAGAGGGAGTTCGATTCTTCCTGTATTTCCTGTTCTTTCTGCTTTTGCTGTTTTTTTCGTTAATACAGTTTCCTTTGCTATTAATATAGCTTTCTCTGCTATTGGCTTTGTCTCTTTCTCTTTCTCTGTTTTTATTATCGCCCCATCCAGCACAGCCACATAGCGTTTCTTAATACTTCTGTTTGCAAATTGCGCCTGTAAATCCTGATGTACCTCTTTTGTTTTGGCAACGAGCAATAATCCTGAAGTAGCCATATCGAGCCGATGTACAATCATGGGACCGGTAGCTTCGGGATATTTTTTCTTCAAACGATGATAGACTGAATCTCTGTCCTCCGCTTTTCCCGGAACGGACAACATCCCTGCCGGTTTATTGACTACCAGCAACCATTCATCTTCAAACACGATTTCCAGTTCTTCCTCTTCATGAACAGGATTCAGCAGTGGATTTTCGTCTACCTCCAATCCTTGCAACATGTGTTGCAGAATCGGTTCGCACTTCCCTTTGCAGGAAGGATAATAATATCCGTGATGCCGGATTTCGTTTTTAGGAGAGTCGCCCCACCAGAATTCAGCCATAGCCAATGGCTTTAATTGATGAAGATACGCATATTGCAATAACTTAGGCAAAGCACATTCACCCGCACCGGCAGGAGGAACTTTCTGAACCGTTTGCTCGAAAATAGTATATAAATCTTTCACCTCTCCTTGGGCATTTAGCATCCGGAATTGCTCGAATAACTTTCTTTGTAAAGCTGCTGAACGTTCTTTTCGTTCGGTTTTCAATCGCTCTATTTCAATATCGAAGTGCCTGACTTCCGTTTCGAGCTCTTCCAATCGTTTCTTCCATTCCTTTTCCAGTCGTTTGTATTCCGCTTTTTGGTATTGGCTTTCCCGAATCAGGGAGGCTTGTTCTTCTTCGGAAAGCTCCGGAGATGACTGGCGGCGAATCTCTCTCGCCTCCTTTGCCATTTTAAGCTCCGCTTTTGCTTGATTCAAAACAGCTTTAGCCTGTTCCGTTTCTATCTTCCATTTCTCTTTTGAACCGAGATAAGAACTACTGTTTTCCAATTCACGAATACGGATATTAATGGCAGAAATCTGTTCTTCTTCGATTTTGAAGAATCCCTCCGGTTGTAATAGGTCATAAACAGGAGGAACGAAATAAGGATGCAGATTCTTTCCGGCCAGATTGCCGGAGAAAGCTGCAAGATAACCAATCTGATTTTCTTCGTTGTTTGTTATTCCGTTGTCCGTTTGCACAATCAACACTCCAAACATCTTTCCGGAAGCCAATTCCTCTTGCCATTCTTTCCGGCTTGCAATATATTCTTTCACTTCTTCCGCAGCCAACACACACAATGGATGAGGTGTATAATGGAAAGGATAAGTGAATTTTTCCGGCAACGCAAGGTGAGAAACGGGTTTCTTGAAAAAATGTATCATCGGTTTATATATATGAATGAATGTGATTACCTTTGCAAAAGTAACGTAAATCCGCGAATTTTATTCTATATTTGTTTGAGAGTTTGAGTGAGATAACGTGGACGTTTGAATGAAATTGTATGGATAGGATAGAAGAAAAACCAAAATTTGCCTTTCTTGGCAACAGTCACATGGCTTTTTGGGCACTAGATATCTATTTCCCACAATGGGAATGTCTGAACTATGGTGCTCCCGGTGAAGGGCTGGCCTATGTGGAGTCTTTTGCGGTAGACACTTCCGATTGCCAGGTCGTCGTTCAATTCGGAACCAATGATATTTATCAGTTGAACGATGAAAATATAGATGAATATGTAGAGCGTTATGTAAAAGCGGTTCTTGCCGTCCCTTCACTGAAAACATATCTTTTCTGTATTTTTCCGCGTAATGATTACGATGATTACAGTACGGCTGTGAATAAATTTATCCAGATCCTTAACCGGAAGATACACGAAAAATTGCAGGGAACAGATATTGTCTATCTGGACGTATTCAATCGTTTATTGCAGGATGGCAGGCTGAATCCGGAGTTGACTCTCGACGATTTACATTTGAATGGTAAGGGGTACAGTATTCTGACAGAAGCACTGAAACAGGCTTCCAGTTTGTAAAACATACCTAAATACTTCATTCCTTGCTTTTATTTATAAATTTGGTGGCATATCAGTTTATTTTTCCTATTTTTGTCCCCAATTTAATAGTAAATAACCCCCATAAAAACGATAAGACTTATGGAAAAAGTAATTATCAATTCGTACGAAGAATTCGAAAAACTAGTAGGCCAACAGATAGGTGTTTCCGATTATGTGGAACTCTCGCAGGAACGTATTAATCTTTTTGCTGATGCAACGCTGGATCATCAATGGATTCATGTAGATACGGAACGTGCGAAAGTAGATAGCCCTTATCATAGCACGATTGCTCATGGCTACCTGACATTGTCTATGCTTCCTTATCTGTGGAATCAGATTATCCAGGTAAATAACCTGAAAATGATGATTAACTACGGTATGGACAAAATGAAATTCGGTCAGGCTGTATTGTCAGGACAGAGCATCCGTCTGGTGACTACTTTGCACTCGCTGACTAATCTGCGTGGTGTGGCAAAAGCGGAAATTAAGTTTGCTATCGAAATAAAAGACCAACCAAAGAAGGCGCTGGAAGGAATTGCTGTATTCCTTTATTATTTCAATTAATGGCAAGCTGTTAAAGAAACAGATTTTATCCCCGGAAATGATCGAAATACGTCTTAAAAGTTAGATACAAAAACTTTTGGGATGTGCTTCAGATGGATCGTTTCCGGGGATAATTTTATCCTTTTACTCCCATAAATCTGAACGGCTGTGCCGGTTTAAACTCTTTCGTTGCATTTCCATGATAAGTTTCACCGTTGGCGATAGATAATTTGAGTACCGGAGCTCCTTCCGACAAGTCTGTTTCCCGTAGGTTTACCCAGAATGTATTAGGTGTCAGACTTGATTCGAAGAAGTAGAGCAAATTCTTACTATCCGATATCGTTCTCCATTGTGTGGTGGAAATTTCCGGAAATTCGGGAGTGGATATGCCATAAGGAACAGAAGTATTACGGATAACGCTGAATACGCTTGCTATGGCTATTCTCACATCATCTGTTTGGGGCAGGGCATTGATATAAAAACTGGCTCTTGCAAAACGGTCGGACGGACGGTTGGTTCCGGGTAGGAAGCTCAATCCACCTATTGATTTCCAGTATTCGTTTAGTGCCAGTTGCTTGTTATAGGTAGGGGAGTTGGTCATTACTTTGTACTCCTTGCTGTGGTAAACAGTCAGCTTTCCACCCGTATATTCGAATATCGAACAATCGCCCGTTGCGTCGGAAATAGATAAATGCAAGGTTGCCAGGCGGGAACCATCCGGCATCAGGTCCGATACTACTTGGAAAGTGTTTTCATCAATGAAAGCGACAGCCTCGTCTACGGTGGCGAAGTTATCCAGCATATATTGCACCCATGCAGTAATGGCAAGTCCCGGTTTACTTTGATCTCTGACCGGATACTCCGTTTCGGGCAACCATAACAGATTGGCAACTAACCCTTTCTCATTCATCCCGTCTGTGCTGGCAATCTCGAAAGCCGAAGTTACCACACTGCCATACTTGGACGTCCATTTCAGGGAGTTGGCTCCCGTTTCTCCATTTCTTTCCATACCTTTGGGAAATACCCAAAGATTGCTGTGCATTTCTGTTTTCCAGTCCATAGACCGGCCGGTTACCACCATTCCATTTTTTCCCGAATAAACGACTCTTGTACACATAATTTTAATTTCTAGTTAAAGGTTTATTATAAGCTGCTTTCACAAGGTATTCAACCGATGCGGATTCCTCTCGCAAAAGCATATTCTCAAAACAATAACGTTTCATTTATGTTTTAGATACATATCAGATATTAATAAAGTATCAAAAAACAGGTATTATGTCATTAAGTAATCTTCTCATCATATTTTCGTCATCGTTTATGGCGCTGTTTCCGGTGATAAATCCTTTGGGGAATGGTTTTGTTGTCAATGGATTCTTTACAGACCTCGATCCTCAACAACGGAAAGCGGCTATTCAGAAGCTGACGCTCAATTTTATAATGATCGGTGTAGGGACATTGGTGATAGGGCATTTGTTTCTGTTGATTTTCGGTTTGGCTATTCCTGTTATTCAGTTGGGAGGTGGAATATTGATTTGTAAGACGGCAATGGAGCTGTTGGGCGATTCAGGTTCGTCTGATAAAGAAGAAGCCAGTAAGAATGTAGACGGTTTCAGATGGAAAAACATCGAGCAGAAGATATTTTATCCCATCACGTTTCCTATCAGTATCGGACCGGGCAGTATATCGGTTATCTTTACTTTGATGGCGTCTGCCAGTGTTAAAGGCAAATTGTTGCAAACTGGGATTAATTATTTAGTCATTGCGCTTGTCATAATCTGTATGGCGGCTATCTTCTATGTGTTTCTTTCGCAAGGACAGAGGTTCATTCAGAGGTTGGGACCGGTGGGAAATCAAATTATTAATAAGCTTGTTGCTTTTTTCACTTTCTGCATCGGTATTCAGATTTCGGTGACGGGTATATCCCAGATATTCCATCTGAATATACTCTGATTGATAGGTATATTCTTATTTGACAGCTAAATACGTATTTGTACTTATTGAAATGAAAGTGATAAAAAACAATCAATTTTTCTTTGCTTTCATAGCTTTCAGGGTGTTTTTTCGTACGGAACGGATAGCGGGAACCAGTAAGTCGGGCTCCATGATTTCCAGTATTGTGCGTAGTTCCTGTTGCAGTTCCGGGATGGAGCGCGTCAGTTGATAAGCCAGTTTCATGCAGAGAGATTGCACACCGGCTGGTTCTTCACGTGATATCATGCGTTCCATGCAGAAATCGAGGAAATCCACTCGTGGCGGATCGGCGGCAGGTTGCTGGCATATCAGGTTCAGAATCATTCTCCGTTTTCCCGAGTGTGGGCAGGTCATGGCAGCGTCAATCAATTCTTCTTGTTTCCGGCTCAACCATTCTACATCTGCCTTTGAGAAATGCGTACATACCCACAATGCCTGATAGGAGACGATAGCGTCTTCGTCGAATATCAGTTGGTAGATTTCTTCTCTAAGCCGTTCATCATCCTGTATAAAGTGGAGTACTTCTCTGATATCTTCAATGTGTACTCGTTCGGATAATCTTGCACGTAGGTTCATGTAGCTTTCGTTTTTGGGGAATTAATCTCTATTAGCGGAATCAGCTTCCGGCAGTTGCAAATGAAGAATGGGGAAAGGTTTACCCATGCTGTCCGTTTCATCTCTGCCGATGACTTGGAATCCCAAATGGAGATAGAACTGGAGTGCTTTTTCATTCTGCTCGTTTACGTCCACCTTATCCATATGTTTTTTGTCTCTTGCATATTCCATTAATCGTTTGCCATATCCTTTTCCTTGTTCGTCGGGGTGTACGAATAACATTTCGATCAGTTCGTCGCTCAATCCCATGAAGGCGGCAATCTTTCCGTTGGCATTCCGGATGACAAAAAGTTCAACAGCGGGTAGATAATGCTTCCGCACCAGTGGTTTATAAAATTGGATATGCTCTTCCGTCAGGAAATCATGCGTGTGGCGAACGGACATTTCCCATACATGGAGGATTTCATCATAGTCTTCCGGAGTAGGTTGGGAGATGCCGGGCAGGTAGTAGCACTGGTGGTCGTAGATGTTTCCGTTGTAAGTCAGTTCTGCCTGATGAAGTGTACCTTCGTAGATGAAACCGTTCTTTTTCAGTACTTTCTGCGAACGTTTATTGTGCGGATAACAGGTCGCTGTGATGAGGCTAAGCCGCAATTCTTCAAAGCCATAGTTGAGGACACCCTGCACTGCTTCGGTCATGTATCCTTTGCCCCAATATGATTCGTCGAGCCAGTAACCCAACATTCTCACTTGTAGATTTTCGCGTTTAGGGTCGGGGATAATTCCTACCGAACCGATTAGCTGTTTTGTATCTTTTAGTATCACTGCCCATATTCCCTCTTGGTTGATAAATGTGGAATGAAGTATCCGGCGGGATTCATCCAACGTACGATGGGGTGGCCATCCGGCATTGTTTCCCAAATTCGGGTTCTGGCAACAAGCAAAGAACGCTTCAGCATCTCTTTCTTCGAAAGGGCGGAGAAATAAACGTTCTGTATGGAGCGTCACGGGGGGAATACTTTCTGTTTCAGTTTCCTGTCTTGCTTTGTTTTTCGATTCGTTTGCAGTTCTCCGATATACGCACTCAATCCGGTTTCCGTCAGGATCGAGGACTACACTTTCAAAGTATCCGTCTCCCGAAGTACGCGGTTCGCCGGCGATGGTATATCCTTCCGAACGCATTTGTTCGGTGAAGCGTAATACTTCTTCCTGGCTGGGAAAGGTGAAAGCAAAGTGTGTCAGTCCAACCCTGTTTTCTTCAATGGGAGTGTTCTGTACATCTGTACGACTCATCAGTTCCAAGTCTGTTCCCTCTCCAAAAGAGATAAAATAGGACTCGAATCCTTTCTTGGGATTGATATATTTTTCGTTGCTTTTTCCTCCGAAGAAGCGGACATAGAACTCTTTTAGTTCTTCCAGACGAAAAGTCCAGATAGCGATATGATGTAGTTTCATATAAATGAATTTTCTAATTTCTATTACTTTGTTTCTATCTTCATTTGTACCGAACGTACTTTGTCTCCATCTTAATGCTGCATTATATATTCGTAAACGATACGGGAAATATTAGCGATAATCTTACTGTTCGCCTGATTATTTTCTTCAGAATCCTTCACGAAGACAGCTATACTATAAGTACGTCCACCGGGCAAAAGAACGAAACCGATGTCATTACAACCGATTTGTTGTCCTTTCGCATTAAGATCTCCAGTTCCGGTTTTATGACCTACGGTTACTTTTTTGTCGAGCAACGGAGCAACCAGACGGTCTTGTCCGGTTTGACATTCTACCATTGTTTGAAATATGAAGTCTTTGTACACTTTGGGAAACAATGGCTTCTTACGGAATATTTCCACTAATTCGGCTGCGGCTAACGGAGTAGTCCAGTTTTCATAACATAGGTTCAAGTCTTGGTGCATGGCAGTTTCCGTACCGGCAATGGCACATTCCCGAATTCCCAGTGAATGGATATACTTGTTTACGGCATCCGGACCTCCCTGATAGTTGAAAAGAATATCGCAAGCATTGTTATCACTCTGCTGAAGTGTGTATCTTAGGAGGTCGGCAATACTCATTTCAATTCCTCCTTGCGGATATTTATCTCGAAGCGGACTATAAGTGTCCGGCTTTAAATCCGATTTCTTAATGGGTAACCGGGTTCCCAGCGATTGCTTCTGTTTTCCCATATAATCTGCCAATGCTAATGCCTGATGAAACTTGAATACGCTCATCAGTGGATAGTGAATATCATTATTGACAGTTACCGTATCTTTTCCATCAATGATGACGGCTATTCCTATTTCGGCCTTCTTTCCTTTGATGGCTTCTTTCAACTGTGTCTCAAGTTGAGTTTGTCGGGCAAACAGGAGGGTGGGGACCAGACAAAGAAATACTATGAATGAACGCATAATCAATTTCTCTTTTAACGGGTTACTAATTCTCTATTGAAATCATATTTTCTGTTGAAGTCACAAAGGTATAAATAGTAATTGCCTTTGCAAATTCTCATTCAAAAATAGTGATGTCGGATAAGAAATTCCTACTTTTGTGAATCAATCAATTAATGAGTAGATATTATGATAAGATGTCAGTCGGAATTATTTCAATCATCGGTAAAATTAGTAGATGGATTGAAGATGAATACAAAAGAAGATTTAAAGCAGATGGCGAAAATATTATGTCTACCTGTTCCCACAAAACTGCGCAAAGATGAATATGCAACCTACTTTGCAGAAGCAGTTTTGGCTTGCCCTGATATGTGGCTTCCCCGATTGACACAGTATGAGCTGACTTTGCTTGATAAGTTGGTGAAAGCGGGAACCGATACGTATGTAGAAACTACAAATTCATTTATGGTGAGTACGTTGGAAATTCTGTCTTTCGTAGCGACGGATACTTGTCACTTGGAAGAAAGTAAAGTCCGCTACATGATTTGTGATGAATTGCGTGAAGCCGTAGCTCCTTATTTAAATAATTATTTGACTTCGGAAAAGCAGGCAATCCGTTTTATGGTAGAGCAGTATGCTTATGGAATCATAAATTTATATGGTTATCTGTCTTATTTCGATCTGTTAAGTATGCTGGTTGACTATTTGCAGGATTCGGTGACGAAAAGAGAAATAGCCGATAGTTTGGCTAATTCGGCATTGATACAGCGGCTAACCTTTGAGGCGGTGGATGGTTATAACTCTACTATTTGTATACAGTCTCCATTTTTGGACGATTTAGATGATTTGGAAGAAAAAATGTATGCTCGTCGTGAAATAACAAATAGGAAGAAGTTTTCCAAAGAAGAAGCTTTTGCGGCAGGAATGATGCCGTTAGTCGTTATTCCTAATCCGTGTTGGGATGAATTGAAGGTATATATGATGAAGAAACTGGGATATACGGAGGAAAAAGCGGATAGCAGTTTGGCATATTTGTGGCTTACTGCTCAAACGGAAGAAAATTCAATGTCTATTATTACTTCAATGATTAGCCATAAACTTTCTTCCATGCAGGAGCTGCAAGAGGCTATTGAACTATTTATGGATTATGTGAATCATTGTCCCCGTTGGTTCCTGAAAGGTTATTCTTCGGATGAAACATTCGTTTTATTTCAAAAAGACAAATTTAGAAAGAATCCTCCCCGCGTTGTTGCAGGCCCGAATATGAAAGCTGCCGGTATGGACATTACTCCGGAAATGCAGGCTGGGATAGACAATCTGTTTCGTGGTATGCCTTCCGGACACACGGTCGGAAGGAACGATCCTTGTCCCTGTGGAAGCGGGAAGAAGTATAAAAAGTGTTGTGGAAGGAATAATTGACCTTATAAAGTTCGTATCTTTGTAAAGTTTTCAAATAAGCATGATTATGAAAAAGTCTATAAAACGTTTACCCAAGCGAACGCAGGAAGAATTGACAGTCTTGCTGGATTTAGTGCGTAAAAGCATCGGGAATTGTCAGATGGTTATCCTGTTCGGAAGTTATGCAAGGGGAAACTATGTTTTATGGGATAGTAATATAGAATTCGGTGTTCATACTTCGTATCAGAGTGATTATGATATTCTTGTGGTCATAACCGGACCGGCTAAGCAAGTGGAAGAGAAATTACACCGTATTACGAATAAATATCATGACTTGTTTGCAGATCGTCGTCATGCTTTTCCGCAATTTATAGTAGAGCATATTAATACTGTAAACCGTAACTTGGAAGTCAGCCAGTATTTCTTTACGGATATAGTAAAGGAGGGGATTATGCTTTATAATAGTGGCAAACATGAATTGGCTAAACCACGGAAGTTGAGTTTTAGGGAGATTCGAGATATTGCACAAAAAGAATTTAATGAATTATATCCATATGCTTGCGGGCTTTTAGAAGGGGTGAAAGAATATTATTTGCCTAAGAAACAAACTAAGATTTCTGCTTTTCTTCTTCATCAGACGTGTGAGAAACTTTATAATTGTATCCTGATGGTCTTTACGAACTATCGCCCAAAGAGTCATAAAATCAAAGAACTTGGTGGGATGGTGAAACGTTTTTCTATGGAATTAACTGCAGTCTTTCTTCAAAATACGGACGCAGAGAAAGAATGTTTTGATTTATTATGCCGTTCTTACATTGAAGCTCGCTATAACAAAGATTTCAGTATCTCGCAAGAACAACTGGAATACCTTATTTCTCGCATAGGTATTTTGAAAGATATAACTGAACGTCTGTGTAAGGAGAAAATTGCGGAATATGATACGATGGCGGAATAATTGTCCCCTGTGAAATAAGTAGGTGTCGCATTTATAACTTGAATTCAGCTTCAGGGTCCTATGAAATGAAAAAACGAAATATATCTGTCATCTGTCACAATTTATAAATTAACTTCCAGAGTATGAGTGCTTAATGGTGTGACAGCACAAGGTGATAGCAGTGTGATAGCAATAATGCTGTCACCCAAAAACAAAGAAAAAATCAAAGATACTGTTTGGAATTTGATAGTATCAGCCATAGAAAGATAAGGCGTTCTATTTATTATCCCCGTACATTATGAGTTGTGTCCTGCCTTGAAGCCAACGGTTTCAAGGTGCGAAACTGTTGGTTCTGCGGTTTGAAACTTTAGTTTCATACGCTTGAAACTCTAGTTTCAATTACTTGAAACCATTGGTTTCTTACCGATGAAACTACAGTTTCTCTTAGCTGAAACTTTAGTTTCAAGCAAAGGAAACTAACTTGAAGCGTAACTGCGTGTAGGCGAACCTGTTTCTTTCCCCCAAAGAGATACTTGACATATCAATAATTTTCTAAATTAAAGTATTGTTTCCCTTGTCGGTTCCGGATAATATGAGTAATTTAGCAGTCTCAACGATCACAAAGACGCTGACAAAACAAATTATTATCAAATTAATGAAAATTACTCAATTTCGTAAGAATGAAGATACGATAGCGCTCAGCGTAATGGATCTTGATATACTGGTAAATAAGATAAAGACAGAAATAAAATCCCGCCCTGTTTCTACATTCAGAGAGCATCTGCGATATACCCTTTCCGATGAACGGTGTATGTTTGCCGATAAACTGCCCAAGATAATTCCTTCCGCTGAATTCCGTAAAGTAAACGGTCAGAAACAGATGAAAAACTACAACGGTATTGTAGAACTGACCATCGGTCCTTTATCCAATAAGTCGGAAATCGCTTTAGTGAAACAAAAAGCCTGTGAGCAACCACAAACCCGTTGTGTTTTTATGGGTTCAAGTGGTAAAACGGTGAAAATATGGACTACCTTCACCCGACCGGACAACTCGCTTCCTAAAACACGGGAAGAAGCGGAACTATTCCACGCCC
>OMCM01001158.1_pt1 | contig 14179 bp, 17 predicted proteins | sample 1645021 | NCBI WGS metagenome assembly OMCM01 (sample SAMEA103958142, study PRJEB25191) | human gut metagenome | biome: human-associated habitat [ENVO:00009003]; feature: intestine environment [ENVO:2100002]; material: feces | place: Germany | collected 2013/2015
TATCAGAGCGTATCATACAGAGATTCTCAAAAAAAGCAACCACATCAAATAGTGATATGAAAAAAGGAGATGTACTTGGTGTAGCTCGTATTGCCGGAATCATGGGCGTAAAAAAGACGAGTGATTTAATTCCATTATGTCATCCTTTAATGATCAATAAGGTCAATATTGATTTTGAGATTGATAAAGTGAATAGTTTGATTTATGCATATTGCACCGTTAAATGTAATGGAAAAACGGGCGTAGAAATGGAAGCTTTGACAGGTGTAAATATTTGTCTTTTGACAATTTATGACATGTGTAAAGCTGTAAGTAAAGATATGGAAATAAAAAATGTGCATTTGGTTTCTAAATCAGGAGGAAAAAGCGGGGATTTTGTATGGAAGGAATAATTAAGGCAATTTGTATTAGCGAACAAAAGGGAACAGAAAAACATCCGGTTCAAGATATTGAAACCATTGAAGATCATGGACTTGAAAAGGATGCGCATGCAGGTAAATGGCATCGCCAAGTTTCTTTATTGTCCTATGAAAAGCGTGAAGAATTTAAGGCTAAAGGTGCCAATGTAGAAGATGGTGCCTTTGGAGAAAATTTACTTGTTTCAGGTATTGAATTTACAAGTTATCCTGTAGGAACACAATTTAAAATTGGGGATGTATTACTCGAACTGACGCAAATCGGTAAAAGTTGCCATTCTCATTGTGCCATCTATCATCAAGTAGGACAGTGTATCATGCCTCATCAAGGTGTATTTACACGTGTAATACATGGCGGTCACATTTGTGTTGGGGATAAAGTGGAAGTCATTGAAAATAAAGATTCTAGAATGCGTGTAGCCGTATTGACATTAAGTGATAAGGCAAGTATAGGGCAAAGAAAAGATGAGAGTGGTCCATTGATCGAAAAAATCATGACAGAACATGGATACAATGTGACAAGTGTGACAGTGATTGCGGATGACGAAAATGAAATTGTTTCGCAACTCATCAATTTAAGTGATCGTTGCCAAAATGATTTGATTCTTACAACTGGAGGCACAGGACTTAGTGTTCGTGATGTGACACCAGAAGCCACAATGAAAGTCATGACTAGAAATGTTCCAGGTATTAGTGAAGCATTGCGCTATGAATCGATGAAGTATACAAATAAGGCGATGTTGTCTCGTGGTGTGAGTGTATTAAGAAATAAAACGTTGATTATCAATTTACCAGGAAGTCCTAAGGCAGTAAAGGAAAGTCTGGATATTATTTTAGGACCATTAAAACATGGTTTAGAAATCATGAAAGGGGAAGCGAGTGAGTGCGCAAGGAAGTAATTTGGATTTAACGCCAATTTGGATATCTTTAAAAACCGCAAGTATCACAATTGTGATTACTTTTATTCTTGGTTTACTTGCCGCATGGTGGATTTATTCAAGAAAGAGTGAAGCTTTGAAAATGGTCTTTGATGGAATCTTTACTTTGCCTATGGTTTTGCCACCTACAGTAGCTGGCTTTTTCTTATTGATGATTTTTGGCGTAAATCAACCCATAGGCAAATTCTTTATGAATGTATTTGGCGTTCGCATCGCATTTAGTTTTAGTGCGACTGTGATTACAGCTGTGGTCATTTCATTTCCACTCATGTATCGAAATTCTAGAGGCGCTTTTGAACAAGTGGATACAGATTTAGTATATGCCGCAAGAACTTTAGGAATGAGCGAATGGAACATTTTCTTGAGAGTATTGATACCCAATGCCTTGCCAGGAATTATTAGTGGTGGTGTACTTGCGTTTGCGCGTGGCTTAGGTGAGTTTGGCGCAACTGCCATGCTTGCAGGAAACATCATTGGAAAAACTCGTACACTTCCTGTAGCTGTATATAGTGAAGTGATGAGTGGGGATATGGAATCGGCTGCTTTTTATGTATGGGTGATCATTGGTATTTGTTTTACAGCTGTGATCTTGTTGAATCTATATCAGTTTTATGTTCGAAAGAAAAGGAGTTTCTAAATGTTGGAAGTACAAATATATAAGAAACTTGCAGAGTTTGATTTAGACATTTCCTTTCAAGTGGACGACAATATTCTAGGGCTTATGGGCGCTTCAGGATCTGGTAAAAGTATGACATTAAAATGTATAGCTGGAATTGAAATGCCAGATCAAGGACGTATTGTCTTGAATGGTCGTGTTTTATTTGATTCAGAAAAAAAACGAAATGTAGGCTATATGTTTCAAAGCTATGCTCTATTCCCCAATATGAATGTATATGAAAATATTAGTGTGGGATTAAGGGCTAGAAAAGTAAAAGACGTGGATATTGTGGTTCAAAAAGTGATGCAGCAATTTCGGATTTTTGAACTTGCTTCAAGATATCCCAAACAATTATCGGGTGGACAAAGACAAAGGGTGGCATTGGCTCGTTTAATGGCTTATGAACCAGATGTTCTTTTATTGGATGAACCATTTAGTGCTTTAGATGAAGATTTGAAGAAAAATTTATTACAGGAACTTAAAAGTGAGCTTCAAATTTCAAAACCGGTTATTTTTGTATCGCACGATAAAGAGGAAGTAAATTATTTGTGTGACCTTAAATATAAAATTAAACAAGGAGAGATCATATGAAAAAAGGTTTAAGTATTTTATTGGTTGGAGTTATGGTCACAAGTTTATTTGGGTGTAGTTTTAATGAACCAAAAGAACAAGTAAAACTTACAATTGCGGCAGCCGCAAGTTTGGAAAACGCATTTGAAGATGAATTGATTCCAATGTTTGAAAAAGAATATCCAAATGTAACGATTGAAGGGGTCTATGATAGTAGTGGAAAATTACAGCTTCAAATTGAAAAAGGATTAGATGCCGATGTATTTTTTAGTGCAGCTACAACACAGATGAGCGTTTTAAAAGATGAAGCTTTAGTGGATGCCGATTCAATTTCAAATGTATTAGAGAATAAATTGGTGTTGATCAAAGGAAAAGATAGCACTACAACAGTCACTGGATTTGACAATATTGGGGATGCTTCCATTATTGCGATTGGAGATCCAGAAGTAGTTCCTGCAGGAAGCTACGCAAAGGAAGCTTTGACAAACTTAGGTGTATGGGATTTTATTCGAGATCGTTTAAGCTTAGCAGGAAATGTAACGGAAGTATTGTCCCAAGTTGAAACACAAAATGCAGAAATTGGCTTAGTTTACGCGACAGATGCTGCAAGTAGTGATAAAGTAGAAGTAGTGGCAGAGTGCGATAATTCATTATTAGCTACACCAGTACTATATCCAATAGGTCGTGTATCGACTACAAAGCATAAAGATGAAGCCAATTCATTGATTGAATTCTTAAAGAGCGATAAAGCTTTAAAAGTATTTAAAAAATACGGATTTAAAAAAGGAGAATAAAAAATGAAATTAATCAAGACAACGGATGCCGTAGGGCATGTACTTTGTCATGATATAACACAGATCATTAAGGGTGTCACAAAAGATGCCCTTTTTCGTAAGGGTCATATCGTGACAGAAGAAGATATTCCTTTATTGTTGTCGGTAGGGAAAGAACATTTATACGTTTGGGAAAACGACGAAAGTATGATGCATGAAAATGATGCAGCCATGGTTTTGTTAGACATGTGCAAGAATGATTATATGTCGTATGGTGAGATCAAAGAAGGGAAAATTGAATTAAAAAGTGAGATTCACGGACTATTTAAAGTGGATCGTAAGGCTTTGTTTACTGTAAATTCATTTGGACAGATGATGATTGCGACAAGACACTCAAATACAGTAGTAAATCCAGGTGATAAACTTGCGGGTATGCGTATTATTCCTTTAGTGATTGAAAAGGAAAAGATGGATAAAGTTAGATCACTCATCACATCTAGTATTCTTGAAATTAAGCCGTTTGTATTAAAAAAAGCAGCTGTGATCACAACAGGAAGTGAAGTATATAAAGGAAGAATTCAAGATACATTTACACCAGTTATTCAAACTAAATTGGCTGAGTTTGGTTGTGAAATGGTGTATCATGCAATTTGTGATGATGACGATAAAATGGTGACAGAAAAAATCAATGAAGCTTTAAAACAAGGCGTGGACATTGTTTTATGTACGGGTGGAATGAGTGTGGATCCAGATGATCGAACACCACTTGCGATTAAAAATACAGGAGCGAATATTATTAGCTATGGTTCTCCAGTTCTTCCTGGAGCTATGTTTTTACTTGCCTATAAAGGAGAAGTTCCAATTGTTGGTCTTCCAGGATGTGTGATGTATGCCAAAAGAACAGTATTTGATTTAGTACTTTGTCGTTTGCTTGCCAAAGATGCAGTGACATATGAAGAGCTATGTGATTTAGGTGAAGGTGGATTGTGCTTAGGATGTGATATTTGCACATATCCGAATTGTGGATTTGGAAAATGAGATATAAACTAAAAATTCAAATTGGTAATAACGAACCAAATTTTGGCAAAGGCGTTGTAGAACTATTGGAGTTATGTGATAAGTACGGTTCTCTTATAAAGAAATGGGAATGTCAAATTCAAAGGCTTGGAAAATCATCAAAAGAGCTCAAGAAGATTTAGGGTATGAGTTGGTTTCTACAACGAGTGGTGGAAGTCATGGTGGAGGCTCTTGCTTAACTTTAGAGGGAAAAGAATTGGTACGTAAATATAAATTGTTTCAAGAAAAAATCGAAATGTATTCAAAACAAGTGTTTAAGGAAGTATTTGAAGATGAATAAAGAGGAAGTATTGATTATTACTTTTAAAAGTATTCAAGATGTTCTAGATTTGGAGTCAAAGACAAAAAACGGACGTATGATACCTGTTCCAAGTTGTGTTAAGGCAGGATGTGGCATGTGTTATATGTCCAAAGATTTAGATGAGGCAAAATGGAAACTTTTTTTAGAAGAACAAAACGTTTTGTATGAAGGTATAGTAAGGGTGAATTTTTAATGAATGAAAAAATATATTGTAAGAGTGGGGGATGTAGTGCCAAATTGGGCGCTAAAAAATTGAGTCATATTCTAGAAAAAATTGATTCTTATAAAGATAGTCATGTTTTGGTTGGCTTTGATTCAAGAGATGATGCAACTGTTTATCAAATCGATGAGAATCATGCGTTTGTATCTACTTTGGATTTCTTTCCACCTATGGTTGAAGATCCATATTTGTATGGTCAAATTGCGGCTACAAATGCACTCAGTGATATTTATGCGATGAACGGTACGCCTAAAACAGCTTTAAATATTGTATGTTTTCCAGAAAATGAAGATTTGAATATTTTAGGTAAGATTATCGAAGGTGGAAATAGTAAGTTAGTTGAAGCTAAGTGTGCTTTGGTAGGTGGACACTCTATTCGTGATGATTCCATTAAATATGGTTTGAGTGTGACGGGTTTAGTGAATCCCACCGATGTAAAGAAAAATAATGGTACGCAATGTGGGGATGTTTTGGTTTTGACAAAGCCCTTAGGTGTTGGCTTGACATTAAATGCGTTACGTATGGATGATTGTTCAAAAGAAATGCAGGAAAAAGTCTTTAAAAGCATGACTACATTAAATAAGTATGCGTGTGATATCTTTAAAAAATATTCCGTACATGCCCTAACCGATGTAACAGGCTTTGGTTTATTGGTGCATTTAAATGAGATGTTAGATGAAAAAAATAGTGCAGTGATTTATAAAGATTCGATTCCATATTTTGATGATTGCCAAAAGTATGTCGAAGAGTTTTATTTAAGTGGGGCAGCACAGACAAATCGCAATAGTGTAGAGGGTAAGATTTATTTTGATTGTGATTTCTTTACAGAGGAAATTTTATTTGATCCACAAACAAGTGGTGGCTTATTAGCTAGTGTATCTAAAGAGGATTTAGAAAATCTAGAGATAGATTTTAAGGAAAATAATCTTGAATTGTATGTTGTGGGTGAAGTCATTGAGAAAAATGAATATAATGTATATGTGAGGTAGTAAGATATGAAAACTTTAGATTGTAGAGGATTGGAGTGTCCACTTCCAGTTGTAAAGACAAAGGAAGCTTTAAAAGAAGAAAATGTAGTTTCAACAATTGTGGATAATGAGATTGCGGTTGAAAACTTAACGAAGTTTGCGAAAGTAAAAAATTATACGGTAAATTCTAAAAAAGAGGGTAAGGATTATATTGTTGAAATTTCAAAGGATGATGAAGAAGCTGATTTTGAAGTAGAATATACTTATGCAGATTGTAGCTTGGCTAAGCCTAAAACGGTTGTAGTGTTCGCCAGTAATGTGATGGGTTCCAATCCGGATTTAGGTGCGATTTTAATGAAATCATTTATTTTCTCTTTGACAAAACAAGATGTTTTGCCAGATGAAATGATTTTCTATAATGAGGGTGTAAAAATTACAACGACAAAGAGTGAAACTTTAGAAGATTTAAAATATTTAGCGAACAATGGAGTAGAAATTGTAAGTTGTGGAACTTGTTTAGATTTCTTCCATTTAAAAGAAGAACTTCAGGTGGGTTCAGTCACAAATATGTATGATATTGTAGAAAGAATGGAGAAGGCTGATAAAATTATCAAGCCATAAGGATTATGAACAAATGTGTTATTGTGCGTGGTGGAGGAGACATAGCGACGGGGACAATATATAAACTTGTGAAAAGTGGATTTCAAGTATTGGTGTTAGAAGTTGAAAAGCCAAGCGCAATACGAAGGAATGTTGCCTTTTGTCAGGCTGTGTATGAACAAAAGTTTACGGTTGAAGATATGACGTGTGTTTTGGTTTCATCGATAGAAGAAGCTAAAAAAGTGATGTCTAAAAATCAAGTCGCCATGATGATTGATCCTAGTGGCGAAATGATTTCTAAAATAGAACATATTGCCTTGGTGGATGCGATTCTTGCCAAGAAGAATTTAGGTACGACAATAGATATGGCACCTATTACGATTGGTTTAGGTCCTGGCTTTTGTGCAGGAAAAGACGTGCATGTAGTTGTGGAAACAATGCGTGGGCATAATCTAGGAAGATTGATTTATGAGGGGTGTGCTTTACCAAATACGGGTGTTCCTGGAAATATTAAGGGATATTCAAAAGAAAGAGTGATTCATTCTCCTTGTGCAGGTGTTTGTCACAATGTCAAAAAGATTACAGATATCGTTGAAAAAGGAGAAATTATTGCGTATATTGATGAGACACCCGTGTATGCGAGCATGTCAGGTTTACTTAGAGGATTAATTCAGGATGGGTACAATGTAACATCTGGATTTAAAATGGCAGATATTGATCCTAGAGTGGATGAATATCAGAATTGTTTTACAATTTCTGACAAGGCACGTTGTATTGGTGGAGGCGTTTTGGAGGCGATACTGCATGGTTTATCTTGATCAAGCTGCGACTAGCTTTCCTAAATTAGAGGAAGTCAAACAAGCTGTAATGAGGGCATTCGATGTGGCAGGCAATGCGAATCGTAGTTCAAATATGGATTCTTCACGTTTGATTTTTGAAGCAAGAAGAAATATTGCACAGTTTTTTGGATTGTCTGATTTTCATCGTGTTATTTTAAATGGTGGAAATACCGAGAGTTTAAATACTTGCATTAAAGGAATCTTAAAAGAAAAAGATCATGTGATTACTACCTATGCAGAGCACAATAGTGTGCTTCGTCCTTTATATGAGTTAGAAGAAAAAGGAATAATCACATTAACGATATGTGCTCCTTATTTAGAGGATATTAAAAATCATATTCAAAAGAATACTCGAATGGTTATTATGACACACAGTTCCAATGTGACAGGTGAAATCTTTGATGTGGATTTAATTGGACAGTATTGTAAAGAATGTGGTGTCCTATTTATGGTGGATGCAGCTCAAAGTGCAGGTCATATTCCTGTGTCTATGGAAAATATAGATGTTTTATGTTTTAGCGGCCATAAAGGTCTATTAGGGATTGGTGGTATTGGTGGCTTTTGTGTAAAAGACATGGAAGTAAAACCATTGATTTCTGGTGGAACAGGTATAGATTCTTTTAATCCACAAATGCCTGAGGCATATCCAGAACATTTGGAAGCGGGTACGCAAAATATTGTAGGGATTGCGGCTTTAAATGCAGGGATTCAATATGTTCAATCTCATCAAAAAGAGATTGTGGAAAAGGAATGTTTTTTACTTCAAAAACTATATGAAGGTTTATCTGGCTGTGTAGAGTTTTATTCATCTTTAGAAAATTCGACACCTATTGTGGCAATAAATATTCCAGGTAAAGATAGTGCTTATGTGAGCGATTTATTAAATTATAAGTATGGTATTGTGACGCGTTGTGGTGCGCATTGTGCGCCCTTGATGCATAAACATTTAAAGACAGAAGAAAGGGGAATTGTACGTTTGTCTATATCATTTCAAAATACAATAGAAGATGTTTATTTTGTAGTACGTGCAATTCAAAAGATTTCAAATGATTATTAGTGTAATTGGTTCGGGTGGAAAAACAACGTATATCCACGAGTTAAAAGATAAATATGTTTCTTTAAATAAGACCGTTTTAATGTGTACAACGACGCATATGTTGATTGAAGAAGATACCTTAGTCGATCCTGGTTATGATGAAATCATGCAAAGAATTGAAACATATGGATATTGTCATGCGGGAAATCGTTGTGGTGACTTGAAAATTGAGGCGTTAGATGAAGAATTGTTAAATCAATTAAAACAAGTGGTGGATGTGATACTGATAGAGGCAGATGGTTCTAAACATTTACCTTTGAAGTTTCCTAGCGCTAATGAACCAGTCATTGATTCAGATACGGATGAGGTTGTGTTGATTTCAAATCTAAATGGATTAAATCAACCAGTAAAAGATGTGGTACATCGTTACGAGCTTGCGAATTTAGATCCAAGTGAACTTGTAACACCTAGAATTATGCAAGATTTAACACGTGCTTATTTAAAGAAACTAAATAAACCTGTTACAATTCATGTGAATGGAGCTAGTGATTTGTATACGCGTTGTGTAAAGGCTTTATTAGAAGAAAATATGGATGTGAATCTCATCCAAAAGGAATGGTTTAATATGCAGCCTAAGCTAGTAATTTTAGGTTGTGGTCATGTCAGTCAGTATTTGGCTAAAATGGCTAGTATATTAGAACTATATACGATTGTGATTGATAATCGTAAAGAATTTGCGAATTCTCAACATTTTCCTACGGCCGATGAAATTCATTGTATCGATTATGCTCAAATGGACTCTGTATTACCAGATGAAGAGAATGCTTGTTATGTGATCGTAACAAGAGGACATAAGGATGATCGTCTTTGTCTAGAAAAGACGATTCATAAGCCTCATTTATATTTGGGTATGATTGGAAGTAAAGGAAAAGTAAAAAAGACATTTGATGCTTTGATTGAAGAAGGATATTTGAAGGAAGAATTATCGAATGTGCATGCTCCAATTGGTTTAGATATTAAGGCACAGACGCCGGCTGAGATATCGACCAGTATTTTGGCGGAACTTATTGAAATAAAAAATACAAAGTTTAGTTCAAGTGTTTCGAAAGAATTATTAGAATCCAATATGCATGGAACTTTATGTATCATCATCGATAAAAAGGGTTCAGCACCAAGAGGGGTTGGCAGCATGATGTTAGTGCATAAAGATGGAGTCATTGATACGATTGGTGGAGGAAAAGTTGAATATCAGGCTATTTTAGATGCCAAAGAATGTAAGAAAGTTATGATTAAAGAGTATGATTTATCCAATGCAGAAAGTGCTACATTAGGCATGATTTGTGGTGGATATAATAAAGTCTTGTTTATACCGGTGTAGAGGAGGGATTGGATTTGAAGAAAAGAAGAAGACGAGTAAGAAAGTCAGTGATTTTTGTGATTGTTGTATTACTTTTGATTATTGCGTTGTTGATTTCGATGATCGCAAAAAAAGTTAGTGATAAAGAGGTAAGTGAACCTAAACAAGAAAAGACAACAGAAACAAAGAAAGAGAATAAGAAGCAACAAACAAATTTACCAAAGGTGAAAAAAATAAATCAAAGTGGTGACCCATATGAGAATACAGTAACGGTTTCGGATTTAGATTCAATCTATATTCTTGTGAATAAGTATTCAGGATTACCAGCAGATTATGAACCAAGTGATTTAGTTCAGGTACCTTCGAGTGGTGAAAATGAGAATGTGCGTATGCGAAAAGAAGCGGCAGAGGCATTTGAAAAGTTGATTGAGGCAGCATCAAATGAGGGGTTCATTTTGAATGCTTGTTCAGCTTATCGTTCTTATGCATACCAAACAGATTTATTTAATAGGGGAGCTGCAAGCAATGGCGAAGAGTATGCGGATCGTTATTGGACTCGTCCAGGATATAGTGAGCACCAATCTGGATTAGCAGTTGATATTCGTATGGATAATGATTGTAGTGATTTAGATGCCGTTCGAAATAATTCGCACTATGATTGGTTGTTAGAAAATATGCATATGTATGGCTTCATTTTGCGTTATCCTGATGATAAGGAAGATAAAACTAAAATTGCGCCTGAAAGCTGGCACTTGCGTTATGTGGGTCAAGATTTGGCAACGTATTTGTATAAAAATAATTTAGCGTTAGATGAATATTATGGAGCTTAGGCAATCATTGGATTGCCTTTTTTTGATTTATCAAATGGTATATTGTATACTAAAAATGACGTATATAAAGGATAAATACATGATGATTGATAAAAAGATAATAGTAGGTGTAAGAAATAAGGATGCGAATGCGAAAAAAGAGCTTATTTCATTGACGCGAAATCATTTGATACAAACGATTTACAAGCGATATATTGGTTTAGAAGAAAAAGAAATCAATGATATCTTACAGGCAACGTATACATATGCATTTATGCATATGGATAAATTGAGTGATGATAAAAATTTTTTGAAGTGGATCACGGTTTTGTTGAATAAACAATTGCGTGAGTATATGCAGGCTAAAGAGCATGCGGATGTAACTACAGCTTTGCGTGGACTTCCTCAATATAGACAATCGGATGTGGATGATTGTTTAAATGAGATGCCAGAAAATCAAAAGACAGTGACGATCATGCATTGTCTAGGGAAACTGAAAGAGAAGGATATCGCGAATCGTTTAAAAATGAGTGAAGAGGGAGTGGCTCGCTTATTAAAGAGTGGTAAACAAAAAGTGAAAGATGTATTGGAAAAGAAGTGACAATGATATTTATTATTGTCCTTTTTTTTGATTTCGCATAAAATGTAGGCATATGAAAAGAGACACAAAAAGAGTATTAATACTATCACTTAAAATAGGTGTGGGCAGTGCAATTGCGATCATCTTAGCTTATTTTTTCAAATTGGATAATCCAACAAGTGCAGGAACGATTGCGTTGTTATCTTTGTTGACAACAAAGTGGGGAACAATGAGGCTTGTTCTTAGAAGAATTTCCACCTTCTTTGTGACAATTTTATTCTGTTTTATTTTCTTTGAATTAATTCCAAGCCATTGGCTTGCGTTTGGACTAGTAATTGCGTGCTTAGTTGGGTACAGTGAAAAAATGAAGTGCCAGAATACATTAAGTGTAAATGCGATGATTGCCGTGCATTACTTGAGTTATTTGGATTTTAGTCTTCACTTTATGATGAATGAGTTTTATTTGATTTTAATTGGAGCCATTATTGCCTTCTTATTGAACCTGGTTCATGATTATAGTGGAGAAGAGGAGTATTTGAATTCTTGTATGATTTATATGGAGGACAAGATTCAGAGCTTGATGTATCAAATTGTTCACTATATTCAAAGTGAAGAAAGAAACACAACAATTTGGAAAGAATTAGAGGATATAAAAGAGCAAGCTGAAAAATATATCCATATTGCGATGGAATATCAGGATAACACGTTTACGAATTTGCCAGATTATTATATTCGTTATTTTGAAATGCGTGCTTTACAATGTGACATTCTGCATATGTTGCACTATAAGATTCGAAAGATTCGTAAGATGCCAAAAGAGGCGAATGAATTAGCAAAGTATATTGAATATTTAATTCCGTTTATTCATGAAAAAAATGATCCGCAGCCTCAAATTACTTCACTTCATCAGATGTTCAAAAACAAGCAGGGTGAGGCTCTTCCTAAAAGTCGAATTGAATTTGAATCAAAGGCAATGCTTCTGCATATTTATATGGATTTAGAAGAGTTTTTATACACAAAAAAGAAGTTTATTGATCAAACGACAGAGGAACAGAAAAAGTTGTATTGGAGATGATATACATGAAATCAATCATTATTGTAACTGTTGTATCTATTATAGTTTCTATTGGAATCTATAAAGGAATTCGTAAAGTATTATATAAAAAGGATGTCACAAATAAGGCTAGTTTTGCCAGATTAATAAAATATATTTTGGTTTTTATTAATGGAATGATTTTTCTTGGACAATTTGAACAGACAAAACCTATTATGTCCTATCTTGCTGCATCGAGTGGAGTGGTTGCCCTAGTTTTAGGTGTTGCCGCTAAAGATGCCTTTGGAAATCTATGTAGTGGTTTAATGATTTTAACGTTTAAGCCATTTGTCGAGGGCGATTTAATTAAAGTCAATCAAGGTGAATTAATTGGTTATGTTGAAAGTATTCGCTTTCGTCATACGATCATTCGTACGTATGAAAGTAATCGTATTATTGTTCCAAACGCAACATTGAATTCGGCTACGATTGAAAATGCATTTTTTCAAGATACGCGAAAGAATAATTATTTAGAAATTGAAGTATCTTATGGAACGGATATTGATTTGGCGATAGATATTTTAAAGAGTTTAGTTGAAAAAACAATGAATGAATATGAAATTCAAAGCGAGGATCCAATTGAAGTAAAAGTAATCAATTTTTCTACAACAGGCATTGATTTGCGTGTTGTTGTTCCAAGTAAAACGAGTTTAGAGGGTTTTGATATGCTCGCAAAAATTCGTTATGAACTTATAAAAGAGTATGAAAAAGCGAATATTCATTTTGGAAATTATTCAGTAGAGGTAAGTCAATCATGATAAAAGTATATACAGAAGTCTTGGGATTTAATAATTTAATGTATCGCTACATGAGTTTACCTAACTCATTATCTTTGGCGGATTTAGCTTATTATACATTGGCATCTTACTTATCTGAAGAATATGCTGATTTTGTGATTGAGTCGAATGGTATTCCTTTTGTGTGTCCAAATTGTGAGGATGAACAATTTAATAAGTTGCCCTGTGCTTCATCGATTCAACCAGATTTCAAAGTAGGGGATGGTTTTAAGATGGTTTATGATTTAGAAGAGCCTTTTGAGATTGAAATTCAAGTTGAAAAAGTAGATGATATAGAAGAAGAGTCTAGTGTGATCAATGGTCGTGGTTTTGCGATTTGGGATGGCTTTAAAGAATTTCAGGATTATTATTATCAATCCATGGAATTATTTAAAGAATATGTGAAAGCGAATGATATGAATTTATCGGATTTTCCTGTGGATGAAGATCTTGATATTATTGAATTAAACAAGGTATTGGAAGATAATTTTGAAGAATTAAAAGATGTGTATGAGGGTGAGTAGATGAAAGTATATGAGATGAGTTTTCGTGATATGGATCAAAAAATGGTAGAGATCCACGGTGTGAAAATGGTTAAACTTTTAGAGAAGATGGGATTAAAGTTAGATAATCTATATGGTGCATTAATGTATGGTTATATCGATCATAATGCGGGCTTTATTTTTGAAATCGTAGCTTTGGAAACAAAGAAACGTAATATTGAATATCGTATTGTGCCGATTGGTGTATCTTGTAAGATTCCTCGTTTTGATGTGCAGGAAATGGATATTCAAATCTTGGATAATGTGAATGTGGAATTGTTCCAAGATAAGATTGATATGGTTGAAAAGGCTACAGAAGTTTCTAAAGAATTAGAAGATGCAATAGCAGAAATAACGGCTAAATATGCAAGAAAACCTTGTAATGGCAAAGCTTTAATGAATAGTTTAGAGGGTAAGCCTTGGATTGCTCATGAAGCCTATACTCCTGTAGAAGATGCAAAAAAACTTTATGATGAAGCTATGAAATTGAATCCTGAACTTGCACAAGGCATTGCAAGTTGGGTTGGTAAAGACGATGCTTGGAATTGTTCTACCGGCATGTTTGCAGCAGCGCAAAGAATGGTTGATGAATATAAGTTATCATTACGTCAATCTGGTAATTCAAG
>OMCM01001161.1_pt1 | contig 14159 bp, 7 predicted proteins | sample 1645021 | NCBI WGS metagenome assembly OMCM01 (sample SAMEA103958142, study PRJEB25191) | human gut metagenome | biome: human-associated habitat [ENVO:00009003]; feature: intestine environment [ENVO:2100002]; material: feces | place: Germany | collected 2013/2015
TCTTTGTGAGAGAGTTGCAGTACAATTTCTTCAGGCATGTCATATTGTCGCTGATCCATAAGATATCGGTCTGCACTCAAATGATTGAAACAATCACCGTTTGTATGTATGAACAGCCTGTTTTTCGCACGGGTTATTCCTACGTAATATCGACGCATCAGATGGGCATCCTTTACATAATTGTCGGATATGAGCATATACACATCGTCAAACTCTCTGCCTTTGGCCTTGTGAATAGTTGATACCACAACGTCGGCTCCTGATACGTCGCAGAAGTCTTCCACCGACGACTCAAATACAAATTCTTTGAAGTCACTGAAATATTTAGTCTTGTTGGTTTGTTCAAACTGTTCCACACAACGTTTCACATACATCAAGCTTAGACTCCTGTCATAAGTAGAGAAGGTGTTATGCTTGGCTTCTTCCCACAGCTCTTCCGTGATTAACGGTGTTTTTATCCGCTTGTTTATATACCTCAGGAAATATCTCATTTCGGCCATATTCCAAAAACGTAGGCCGTCCATTGATTGTATCAGTTTACTGTTTATGCCATGTTTCCGCAAAAGAGCCATCAGGATAACGGCCTCTTCATTTGTTTGGGTCAGTACACAAGAAGTTCCTTTATCCCTATGTTGAAGCAAGTTTTCGACGAGCGGCTGATACATATATTCCGATTGATAGCGTATCACTTCAACCCAACCCTTTTCTTTTCTCATGGAGATAATTGGTGTACTTTTTATCCTTTTATGTATGTTTTTCAAGAATCCGTTGGCAAAATCCACCGGCTGGCGCGCACTGCGGTAATTTTCGGTCATTTCGACAAACGTGCTTCCGCTTTCTTGTGCCAGTCGGTACATATAACCGGAATCGGAACCGCGGAATTCATAGATGTTCTGGTCATCGTCTCCCACTGCTATCACACGCATCTCCTCATTATTAGTCATTAAAGCCTTTACAAGCGCATGCTCTTCAGCTCCCATATCCTGAGCCTCATCTATGACTAACACCGTCTTGCCAATCTTATTGGGTTCCACTTCTCCTTGACATATCATCTCGGCTGCATTTGAAACGACATTTCTTGATTCTTCAAGATTTCCTATCCGTCCCAATAGGTCGAAACAATAGGAGTGGAATGTTTTTATTTCGACAAAGTGGGCGGCGTTGCCTATCAACTCTATGAGCCTTTGTTTGAATTCCGTAGCGGCTGCCCTTGAAAAGGTCAGCATCAGGAGCTGTTCGTGTTTCACATCTTCAAGTAGCAGAAGTGAGGCCAGTTTGTGGACCAATACACGTGTCTTTCCACTACCTGGGCCGGCTGCGACTACAATGCAACGTGAACCCTTATCGGAAATAATATCCATTTGCCGTTTGGATAATTGTCCGAACAATTGTTTGTACTTCTGTGGTGTCAAGTTACGTTGTATCTCGTTTGCTCTGTCTCCTTTGAAATATTTTATGACAAACTTTCTGTAGTCCATTTGGAAATAGTCCTGAACATATTGCAAGGCTGCATGATAATCTCTTACCATCAGATTGGCATATTCGCCTACAATATGCACTTGCTGGATTTTCAACTTGTAGAATTCGTTGAGCATCCGATAGTCGTCTTGCTTGTATCTCGACTTGTTGTCCTTTATTCTTTGGATATTCATGGCATTATAAAGTACCAAAAATCCGCCTTCAAGTTTTAGTGAACCGATTTTCGACAAATACAGAAGTGCTTCTTCCACGTCTTCTAATTGAATGTCATCAAGTCCGCCAAAAAGGGATTGGGAATTTGATTTTATTCGGTTCAGAAGCTCTACTACGGAGAACTGGATGGCTTTGTCGAGTGCATTCTTTTTTTCTGCATCAAAAGCTAATTTGTATAGCCATTCCACGGCAAAGCGACTTATTTCCAATCGTTTCTCAAATCGCCTGATAGTGGATTCTAGGTCTGCCTGACGACTTATCTCCATGTTACGAGCCGCATCTTCTTTTTTACGCGTATATCCCTTGACGGTGAGGAAATAGAGTAGTGTCCGGATATCTTTTTCTTTGGATGTATTGATGCCATCGTTCACTGCATTTTCATTCAGTTGCTTGCATGATATTCGTAAAGTTCCGTCGGGAATATGATTAAGGATGTATTGTTCAAGTTTTGCAAAGCGTTCGAGGAGAATTTGTGACTTTCGTTCCGAATCACCTGCATCCTGCAAATAGGCAGATATATCTTTACTGTCTGCCAATATACCTTCCTGTCGCATGCGCTCCACTACAGATATAATATCTCTTTTGCTTAGTCCCAAAATGTCTGCTAGATAATCGATTCGTGATTCTGCTTCCGAATCCTGAGCCTTGGCGATATGTTTTTGAGAAATCAATGACTTGATGATACGGACTGCCTTTTCTATTTCATCGCTGCCAAAAAGTAGTGATGCTGCTATGCGTTCTCTTGCTTCGTCCATATTCTTTACCGTTATTCCCGTGGCATATACATGAGGTACATTGTTTCCTCTTACCAAGTATCCGCTTTGTTCCAAAGCTGCTAATGCTGTCCGTACACGGGTCTCAATGTCAGATACCGAATCATCCCATCCTGCTTGCCGGGCAATTTCCAACGCAGAACAGTTGACTTTCATACGGTGTTTGGTAAGGTCTTTGACGGCTTTCCATACCTGTTGTATTTCACTAATGCTAAGTTTCGTTTGGTTTAGCAATATAAAATGCTTGTCCAAATCATTGTCACTGTAAAGCACATAACAACGTGCGCTAAGACCAGGATCACGACCTGCCCTGCCAGCTTCCTGTACATAATTCTCCAGCGAATCGGAAATATCATAATGCACTACAAGACCGACATCTTTCTTATCGACTCCCATACCAAATGCAGACGTGGCCACGATGATGTGTGCCTGATCGTTCATAAAAGCATCTTGGTTGGCAATTTTTTCATCGGCTTCCATTTTCCCATTGAAAGGGAGTGCCTTGTAACCGTCACGAGTCAGTTTTGCAGCCAGTTCCTTTGTCCGTTTGGTGCGTGACACGTAAACAATTGTCGGACAATCGGCTTCTGCTACAAGTTCTCTCAGTTTTAAATATTTGTCATTGTCATTCTCTACATGTATGACGGAATAGTGTAGATTTGTTCTTGAGGCTGTTGATGCGAATAATTCCAAGTTCAAATCCAAAGTCTGCTTGAAATAGTCACAGATGTCTTGGATTACTTTCTGTTTTGCCGTGGCCGTGAAACAGGATACAGGTATCGGGGTTTTGCATTTTTTCTTTTGCTGGTATTTTTGGATGAATTTGCCAATGTAGAGATAGTCAACTCTGAAATCCTGCCCCCATGAAGAAAAGCAGTGCGCTTCGTCTATCACAAACCTTACAACGTGGCGCGCCATCAATATTTTCTCGATTGTTTTTGAACGGAGCATTTCGGGAGAGATATACAACAACGAGGCTTCTCCGTCTTGTACTCTTTGTATTGACAGCGATCTTGTGATGGGGTCTAACATCCCATTTATGGTTACGGCATCCGTGATGCCTCTGTCGGCAAGGTTGTCTACCTGGTCTTTCATCAAGGACTGCAAGGGGGAGATGACAACCGTAAGTCCGTGCACGGAGTGTCCCGCCATGAGTGCAGGCAGTTGGAAGGTAAGTGATTTACCACCGCCGGTAGGAAATATTGCCAGCAGCGATTTCCCTTTTACCGCAGCTTGGGCAGCACGTTCTTGCAGTGGCTCGCCTTCGTATGTCCGGAAGCGCTCATATCCGAAAAATGTTTTTAGGTTATGGAGCACATCCAATTGCGTATGGCAGTAGTCGCAGCTTTCTTTGCAAGTAGTGTGTCGCAGGAGTTTTATGATAAATTCCACTTCCGGATAATTATAAAGTACCCATCCGGGAGTGATGGAGCGGTAATTGGTGGTGTCAATCAGAGCCAATGCGTATGCCAATCCGCATGGATATTGGTTGATGAGCATGTCAAGATCGGCATGTTGGCAAATCTTTCCGGCATAAAGTTCTTTAATAAGTTCAGGTATTCCTTTATGGATATACTCCGCACTTACCATACTGAGAAATCCTTCAAATTCCTTCTTGCCCTTCAGCAGCGATGCAAATAGTATACGCTTTTCTTTCGGTAATGAATGCCAGCATGCTATTTCATCCAACAATAAGTCTTTTGCTTTCTTGCAATCGTTCACCGGATTGTTCATTTGTTCGCTCATCAGTTTGTCATCTTTCACAAGCCTGTGGTAAGGGTGTTCAGGGAACAGTAAAGGCGAAATATAAAGTGTATCAACTAAAATCCAGCGGCATATTTTGTCCGTAAACAGGTATTTAGCATCATGGTGAACGATATTGTGTCCGCAGATGTAGTCTACATCGTTTAAGAAAATGAATAGTTCTTCTTTTGAGGTTTTATGAAATGTCGTGTTATCATGCTTGAGGGCTCCTATATCATGGATTCTATGGTCTTTCAAGCCTATTTCAACATCTACTATGGCATAATTGTGGGCACTACATGGTACAGAGGTGGTTTTATTGCCGATGATATTGTTTCTATCCTCGGTTTTCTTGATTCCTATGAGTTTGCTCCATATTGACATATCTCAATATAATAAATAGTTTTACAACTTGAATTTGTTATGTATCTGCATCGTTTTCTTATTGTTGCCTGGGTATAACATCCCAATATCATACACAAAGGTAAGGATAAAACCGAAGAATCTGTTAAAAATATCGCTTTCTTTTGATTTTTATGCGTTTACATCTCGTTGTTTATGAATAAAAATCGTACTTTTGTGAGCAAGAGCGTGTGTTGCTTATGGATGCTTATTTTCGGGTTTGCGTTATATTTGCAACACATGTACGCAAGTCGCTGATAGGTATATCATGTTGATTTTGAGGAAGTGAAGTAAGTCCGGTTATCAATAGGTCTACATACAAAAGGCTGTTACAAGACAAGTGCTTGTGACGGCCTTTTTTCGTTTGAACCAATTTTAACTCTTCGTTTGAAACCAAGCTATCTCTTAGTTGTTGTACACTGCAACGGTATAACGGACAGAGATATGTTTGGGAAATCAGATGATTTAAAGGATATGAGGAAATGGCGGGTATGGAAGCTGAAGCTGATAGATGCTCGTCTTTATTTTGTCAGTATATTCGTAGGACTGTTGACAGGACTGGTTGCTGTTCCTTATCATTATCTGCTACAATTGTTTTTCAATACCCGTAGAGATTTTTTTGATTCGCATCCACATTGGTATTGGCATATTCCTATTTTCTTGTCCTTATGGGGAATACTTTTGTTTGTTATGTGGCTGGTGAAAAAAATGCCTTTAATCACCGGTGGGGGCATCCCTCAAACCCGTGGGGTTATTAATGGACGTATCTCTTACAAACATCCTTTTATTGAATTGGTGTCTAAATTTGTGGGAGGAGTGCTGGCTTTGAGTGCGGGATTGTCTTTAGGGCGTGAAGGACCTTCCGTCCAGATAGGTTCTTATGTGGGGTGCCTTGTATCGAAGTGGGGAAGAGTATTGGCCGGTGAACGAAAACAACTGCTGGCAGCCGGTGCCGGTGCCGGATTGGCTGCTGCTTTTGCCGCTCCTTTGGCTTCATCTTTACTGGTTATTGAGTCTATCGAACGTTTTGATGCCCCCAAGACTGCTATAACTACTTTGCTTGCGGGAGTGGTGGCCGGCGGTGTGGCAAGTATGATTTTTCCTATCAATCCTTATTTTCAGATTGATGCCATTTCTCCCGGACTGACTTTCTTTTCACAAGTTAAACTGTTCTTGTTATTACTGTTTGGTTTAAGCGACTTTATCCCGCAATCAAGCATCCGGCCTATGTTAAGATGCTCTATCTCTTGTTTATAGCTTACTTAATATCGCTTACTGAGGTGAATTTAACCGGTGGAGGTGAGCAATTCTTGTTGGGACAGGCGATGCATGCCGATACTCATATTATGTGGATTGTGGGGATGATGATTCTGCACTTTGTTTTTAGCGTACTTTCATTTTCATCCGGATTGCCGGGAGGAAGTTTCATTCCCACTTTAGTTACCGGAGGGTTGATCGGGCAGATAGTCGCTTTGATTCTGGTACGTCAGGGGATCATCGGATACGAAAATATCAGTTATGTTATGTTGATATGTATGTCTGCCTTTCTAGTTGCTGTGATCAGGACTCCTCTGACAGCCATTGTCTTGATTACGGAAATCACCGGACATTTGGAAGTTTTCTATCCTTCTATCGTCGTGGGTGGACTGACCTATTACTTTACGGAAATGTTGCAGATACAACCGTTTAATGTGACACTTTATGATGATATGATTAATTCTCCTGAATTTCAGGAAGAGAAACGTTATACACTCTCTGTGGAAGTGATGAGTGGTTCGTATTTTGATGGGAAAACAGTCAATGAAATACAGTTGCCGGAACGTTGTGAAATTATCAATATACACCGGGACAGGAAAGATATACCCCCGGCAAAGCAGAAACTTGTTCCGGGGGATCAGGTGCAGATCGAGATGGATGCACAAGATATTGAAAAATTATACGAGCCTTTGGTAAGTATGGCCAATATTTATTGAGCTTGTTCTCTCAGCCAGGCTATTTCTTCGGGCCACAGTGTTTCGTCGATAGTCTCCAGAATCAACGGCATGTTGTCGAAACGGGGATCTTTCATTAGCTTCTCAAAGAAAGCGAAACCGATTAATCCCTTACCGATGCTGTCGTGACGGTCTACACGACTTCCCAATTCTTTTTTTGAATCGTTGAGATGCATTCCCCGCAGATATTCAAATCCGACCACTTCACCGAATTCTCCGAATACGTCATCATAATCATTCAGAAAGTCATAACCGGCTGTAAAGGTGTGGCAGGTGTCCAGGCACACTCCTACACGGCTTTTATCTTCCACGCGGTCGATGATGTATTTCAACTGCCAGAATTCATTTCCCAGGTTACTTCCCTGTCCTGCCGTGTTTTCAATAACAGCGGTTACTCCTTTGGTCTTTTCCAAAGCCAGATTGATACTTTCTGCAATTCGGTCCAGACATTCCTCTACCGATATCTTGTTGAGATGGCTTCCCGGATGGAAGTTCAGTAATTTTAATCCCAGTTGTTCGCAGCGTTGCATTTCGTCAAGGAAAGCAGCCCTACTTTTAGTTAATCCTTCTTCCTCAGGATGTCCCAGATTGATCAGATAACTGTCATGTGGGAGAATGTATTCGGGGGCAAAACCGAACTTCTCACAATTTTCTTTGAATAGACGAATACTATCTTCAGTTAGAGGCTTACTGACCCACTGGCGTTGATTTTTTGTGAAGAGGGCGAACGCATTGGCCCCGATCTCATGTGCATTAACAGGAGCAAACTCTACTCCTCCCGATGCACTGACATGTGCTCCGATATATTTCATAATTCTTTTCTTTGATTTGTCTGCAAAGATAACATTTCCATAACAATATATGTTTTGCCCCATAACAATATATGTAATGAGTGATTACATATATTGTTATGGGGCAAAAGCTCAGATGGTCTTAATGATTAAGCTAAGTTTCCTATTTCGTCCAGATTTTTTTGGATATCATCGTCTGTAAGCGAATAGTTTACCAAGTCGCCGGACAGATATTTGTCATATGAAGCCATATCGATCAGTCCGTGGCCGGACAGATTGAACAGTATTACTTTCTCTTCTCCGCTTTCTTTGCACTTATTGGCTTCACGGATGGTGGCTGCAATGGCGTGACATGATTCAGGAGCAGGGATGATTCCCTCAACTTGTGCGAACAGGCATCCTGCTTCGAATGATTCCAACTGACTGATATCTACTGCTTCCATCAGTTTGTCTTTCAGGAGTTGCGAAACGATTACTCCGGCACCGTGATAACGAAGTCCGCCTGCATGGATATTGGCCGGGGCAAAGTTATGTCCTAATGTGAACATAGGCAACAGTGGAGTATATCCGGCTTCATCACCGAAGTCGTACTGGAACTTGCCCCGGGTAAGTTTCGGGCAAGATGCCGGTTCGGCAGCGATGAAACGTGTCTTTTTACCTTCAAGTATGTTGTGACGCATGAAAGGGAATGCGATACCACCGAAGTTGGAGCCGCCACCAAAGCAGGCAATCACCATATCAGGATATTCGCCAGCCATTGCCATCTGCTTTTCGGCTTCCAGACCGATCACTGTCTGGTGAAGGGTGACATGGCTCAAAACGGAACCTAATGTATATTTGCAGTTAGGAGTGGTTTGTGCCAGTTCGATTGCCTCGGAGATGGCAGTCCCTAATGATCCCTGATGATTGGGGTGTGCAGTCAGGATATCTTTTCCTGCACGGGTTGACATTGAAGGGGATGGGGTCACCTGGGCACCGTAAGTCTGCATGATACTGCGGCGGTAAGGTTTCTGTTCATAGCTGATCTTTACCTGATAGACGGCTGCTTCCAGACCGAAGAGTTTAGCGGCATAGGCCAAAGAGGCTCCCCATTGTCCTGCTCCGGTTTCAGTTGTTACGTTTTGTACGCCTTCTTTTTTGCAATAATAAGCTTGAGGGATGGCGGAATTTAATTTGTGTGAACCCATCGGGCTGACACTTTCATTCTTGAAATAGATATGTGCCGGCGTACCCAATGCTTTTTCCAAACCATAGGCACGAACCAATGGAGTACTACGGTAATATTTATACATTTCACGAACTTCTTCCGGTATTTCGATCCATTGGTCAGTCTGGTTCAGCTCCTGACGGCAAAGTTCTTCTGCGAAGATCGGATACAGGTCTTCTGCCTTTAATGGCTGTTTGGTTCCCGGATGCAACGGAGGCATCGGTTTGTTCACCATGTCGGCTTGTATGTTGTACCAATAGTGTGGAATTTCTTCTTCAGGCAGCATGTACCTTTTTTTCTTGTCGCTCATAATATTGTAGTTATTTGATTATTCTGATGCCAAAAGTAAGTATAATTTTTAAGAATTATATGATTTCAGCAACAAAGAATCGGATATGTTTGTTATTTTAGTTAAGTTTGTGCGACTCAATTAATATGCAATCCGATGAAGATTTATCATAAATTCTTTTTATATCAGAATAAATTATTGCAGCCTTACGTACGACTTTTGTTACGATTAATGGCAATCATCACCTATCTGGCCTCCATTATGCTGATAGTGGGAGTGATCTATGAACATGGCTTTACGCTCTCTGCACATGAAGTTACGAAAATACATCTTCTCTATAAGACGGTCTGGATTATATTCTTGATTGACGTCACCCTGCATATATTACTTGAATACAGGGATACGAAAAAGAATTTCCGGAAACTTGCCTGGATACTGAGTTGGTTGTTATATCTGACTCTGATACCGGTCATTTTTCATCGTCCCGAAGAAGGAGGGGCTATCTTGCATTTGTGGGAGTTCCTACACGGCTACTTTTATCACATTGTCCTGCTGTTACTTTTTTCTCTTTTGAATTTATCGAACGGACTGGTACGCCTTTTAGGAAGGCGGACGAATCCTTCTCTGATTTTGGCTGCCAGCTTTCTGGTGATTATTTTAATCGGAGCGGGATTGTTGATGTTGCCTCGTTGTACAGTAGACGGTGTTACATTATCGTGGGTCGATGCACTGTTTACTTCTACCAGTGCCGTATGTGTAACAGGGCTGGTACCTGTTGATGTGTCTGCCACCTTTACTCCGGCGGGACTGACAGTGATCATATTGCTGATTCAGATCGGCGGTTTGGGAGTCATGACTCTGACCAGTTTCTTTGCTATGTTCTTCATGGGAAATACTTCTCTGTACAATCAGTTAGTGGTACGTGATATGGTAAGTTCCAATTCGTTGGGGTCATTACTTTCTACCTTATTATATATTTTAGGTTTCACTCTGGTGATTGAGGGAGTCGGTATGCTTTCCATCTGGTTCAGTATTCATGGTACACTGGGGATGGATGTACAGGATGAACTGGCTTTTTCTGCCTTCCACTCTATTTCAGCTTTCTGTAATGCCGGATTTTCTACATTGCCGGGTAATTTGGGTAATCCGATGGTAATGACTAATCATAATTGGCTTTATATAACCGTGTCGCTCCTGATCATTTTTGGGGGAATCGGTTTCCCGATTCTTGTTAATTTCAAAGATATTATTGTTTACCATGCCCGTCGCTTCTGGCGTTTGATTCGTACCCGTCAATGGGACAATCACCGGGTGCACCATTTATTTAACCTGAATACCAAGATTGTTCTGATAATGACTGTCTTATTGCTTGTTTTCGGCACGGTGGCCATTGCAATTTTTGAGTGGAATCATTCGTTTGCCGGTATGTCGATTGCTGATAAGTGGACACAGGCTTTCTTTAATGCCACTTGTCCCCGAACGGCCGGATTCAGCAGTGTCGATTTGACTTCACTCAGTATACAGACCATTATGCTTTATATTGTTCTGATGTGGATTGGTGGTGCGGCCCAGTCTACGGCCGGTGGTGTGAAAGTAAATGCGTTTGCCGTGGCCTCACTCAACTTGATTGCGGTTTTGAGAGGAACAGAGAGAGTAGAGGTTTTCGGTCGTGAATTGTCGCACGATTCTATTCGTCGCTCCAATGCGGCTGTGGTTGTTTCATTAGGAATCTTGTTTGTATTTATATTTATTTTAAGTATACTGGAGCCTAAGATGTCCATCATGACTCTGACCTTTGAATGTGTATCGGCTTTAAGTACGGTTGGTTCCAGTCTGAATGCGACTCCTTTGCTGTGTGATGAAAGTAAATTGCTGGTATCATTGCTTATGTTTATCGGCCGTGTGGGATTTATTACACTGGTACTGGGCATTGTGAAACAGAAAAAGAATACGAAATACCGTTATCCGAGCGATAACATTATCATAAACTAATCAGTTGAATTCATTATGAAATACATTATTATTGGTCTTGGAAATTACGGTCATGTGTTGGCCGAAGAACTTTCTACCTTAGGGCACGAGGTGATAGGGGCTGAGTTGGATGAAGGGCGGGTAGATAGCATAAAAGATAAGATTGCCACCGCTTTTGTGATCGATGCGACGGACGAGCAGTCTCTTTCCGTCCTACCTCTCAACAGTGTTGATATGGTGATTGTCGCTATCGGTGAAAATTTCGGAGCTTCAATTCGTGTGGTGGCTATGTTGAAGCAAAAGCAGGTAAAGCATATTTATGCACGTGCCATTGACGGGGTTCACAAAGCGGTACTTGAGGCTTTTGGGTTGGAGAAGATTTTGACTCCGGAGGAAGACGCGGCTCGAAGTTTGGTGCAGCTATTGGATTTTGGTACAAAGATGGAAACCTTTCGGGTAGACTCGGAATATTATGTGGTTAAGTTCAATGTTCCCGAGAAGTTTGTCGGCTATTTTGTTAACGAGTTGAATTTAGATGAAGAATTCAATTTGAAGTTGATCGGATTGAAGCGTTCCAATACGATCAAGAATTGCCTGGGCATTTCTTTGGTGGAGCACAAGGTTGTAAACGAATTGCCGGAGGATGCCAAGATACGTCCGGATGACGTATTGGTGTGCTATGGTAAATATAGTGATTTTCAGAAATTGTGGAAGGCGTTGTGATAAGGATAAATTATAGTGAGATTGTGTTCTTTCTTTATATAAATGCGCCTCAAATGTAACGGAATCACATTTGAGGCGCATATCGAAGAAGTTAGATTATTCTTTCAAGGCTTCTTCCAGATCAATACCTAATGCTTGAGCTACTCCTGTGCCATAAGCCGGATCAGCTTTGTAGCAGTTGCGTACATGCCGTTGTTTGATGAACAATTCTGCGTCACCCATGGCGCGTGCGGTATTTTCAAACAATAATTGTTGTTCATCCGCAGGCATCAGTCGGAACAAATCACCCGGCTGGCTGTAGTAATCGTCATCATATTCACGTTCGTTATAGTTGAATACATCTCCGTGAACTTTTAAAGGCGGTTCTTTTTTCTCAGGCGAGTCTTGCCATTCGCCATAACTATTCGGTTCATAACCTTTGGCTGAACCATAGTTTCCGTCCACTCGCATTGCTCCGTCACGATGGAAAGCGTGGAACGGACAACGTGGCTTGTTTACCGGTATCTGCTCTGAGTTTACACCCAATCGGTAGCGTTGTGCATCACCATAAGAAAATAATCGTCCTTGCAACATCTTGTCGGGAGAGAAGCCGATACCTTCAACAATATTCATCGGATTGAAAGCCGATTGTTCTACTTCTGCAAAATAGTTTTCCGGATTACGGTTCAATTCAAGAATACCTACATCTTGCAATGGGAAATCTTTGTGTGGCCAAACCTTGGTAAGGTCGAACGGATTGATACGATAGTTATCTGCTTCTTCTTCAGTCATCAACTGAATCTGGAACTTCCATTTTGGGAAATCACCCCGTTCGATGCTTTCGTATAGGTCACGTTGATGCGATTCACGATCTTTGGCGATGATTGCTTCAGCTTCCTGATCAGTCAGGTTTTTAATGCCCTGCATAGTCTTTAGATGAAACTTAACCCAAATTCGTTTGTTTTCTGCGTTTAAGAAACTGTAAGTATGGCTGCCGAATCCGTGCATGTGGCGATAGGAAGTCGGAATGCCACGCGGACTCATAGTGATAGTTACCTGATGAAGAGCCTCGGGTAACAGGGTCCAGAAATCCCAATTATTGTTAGCGCTACGCATGTTGTTGCGTGGATCGCGTTTTACAGCATGATTTAAATCAGGAAATTTTAGCGGGTCGCGTAAGAAGAAGACGGGAGTATTGTTACCTACCAAATCCCAGTTTCCTTCTTCTGTATAAAACTTCATGGCAAATCCCCGGATATCGCGTTCTGCATCAGCAGCTCCGCGTTCTCCTGCTACAGTGGAGAAACGTACAAAACATTCTGTTTGCTTGCCTACTTGACTGAAAATAGCTGCTCGTGTGTACTTGGTGATATCATGTGTGACGGTAAATGTACCGTAAGCTCCGGAGCCTTTGGCATGCATACGGCGTTCAGGGATAACTTCACGGTCGAAATGAGCAAGTTTTTCAATCAACCATGGGTCTTGTAACATAATAGGCCCGCGAGGTCCTGCTGTCTGGCTGTTTTGGTTGTCGGCGATAGGACGACCATTAGCTGCTGTGAGTTTTTTATTTTCCATATAATTTTGATTTTATCGGAAACAAAGCTTTCAATGATGTGGAGTCTTTTACAGCCCTTCTTCCGTGTTATTACCCGACAAATGTAGAGCTAAATCATTTACCTGTCAAATAGATAATTTCAATCCATAAATAGGTAATATCTATTTCTATCAAAGATATTGATATTACTTGAATATAATAGGTTCTATAAATGTTTTTTTGAAAAGAATTTGATCTTTTATCCGAATTCATCCGGTAAATTAGCCGTTTGGGAAAGAAATAGCCCCAATGTGATTTACCACAAGGGGGATGGAGAGTGGAAATAATAGGTAAACTTACCGGAAATTTTGTGTTTCTCTGTGATGAATTGGTTTTAAGGTATACATTATGATGTGAATTATAGGCAGTGCGTAAAGTGCAGTCTGGTGAAACATGTAATTTGTATATATCGTCGACAGAAATACATCCTGCCGACGATATTGGTGATATTATTATTTCTTCCAGCCGATTGCCTTCATAAACCATTGGCTATTGGCTTCGTTCAGTTTCTGTTCTTTGAGCATCTCCGGCATTTGACTGTAGTTTCTTTTAAACGTTTCTATCAGGTTAATGCAATGCTGGTAGCTTCGGTTGCTCCCATAGCAGGCGTCAATACAATTCCGGCGTCCCGGTATTTTAAAGCAGTGATTGCTTTGCTGAATCGTTTGAACTGTGAAACGATACCGTCGTTTAATTCCGGAATGGAGGTCGGGTATTGGATTTCTATTGTTTTTTCCTGATCACATGCTGTTTGAGGGATGGTGATCAATAAGGCTAATTCATCGCCGATGTACTCATATTCAGCTCTATTACCATTAATAGTGATTGTCTCTGGAATGGCAGAACCCAAAACTTTGATTTTAAATTGGCGGTCGGTTGGCATATTGCGATACTTACCTTGGCGAGGACCTACCGTTACAGTTAAGTGGTTCTCTTTCCGTTCAGTGTACATCCGGGTACGAGCATATTCATTGGCATAATATTTATCATTACCATTATCT
>OMCM01001163.1_pt1 | contig 14136 bp, 8 predicted proteins | sample 1645021 | NCBI WGS metagenome assembly OMCM01 (sample SAMEA103958142, study PRJEB25191) | human gut metagenome | biome: human-associated habitat [ENVO:00009003]; feature: intestine environment [ENVO:2100002]; material: feces | place: Germany | collected 2013/2015
AAACCTCACTTCAATACGTTATCGACCATCGTAAGAGGACTCGAAGAAAAAGGCTATGTGTCACACAAAGCATATGGTAAAACCTATCAATATTTTGCTGTTGTAAGCGAAGAATCGTTCAAAAAACGGACCTTGCGACAAGTCATACGTAAATACTTCAACAGCTCCTATTTGGGAGTCGTTTCCTCTTTAATCGAGGAAGAAGATATTTCACTGAAAGAATTGAAAGAGCTTATCGAAAAAGTAGAAAAAGGAAACGCAGAACAATAACCAATCACCACCAATGGGCGCATTCTTTGTTTATATATTAAAAGCCTCTGTTTATCTAGCCATTCTGTATCTGTTTTACAGTATATTGCTAAGTAAGGAAACATTTTACCGCTACAATAGAACAGCATTGCTACTATTGATACCTCTATCGTTTATTCTTCCGCTATATCCGGTTCATACGGCTGTTCCCGAAACGTATTCAAACACTACTATACTCGACAGTCTGCCGGCAATATCTTATATCGAAAACGAATCACAAAGTAAAATTCCGATAGGTATTATCGCGGTACTAAGTATCTATCTCATCGGGATTTTATACTTTATCACTAGATATGTCTGCACAATTATAAAACTTCTGCGACTGATTCGGAGCGGGGAAAAATATACCGACAGCGACGGACTTTCTCTTGTCGTTATCTCCCAATCCATTGCTCCTTTCAGTTGGTTCGGGAAAATAGTCATTTCAAAAGCCGACTTCCAAAACCATCGCCGAGAAATACTCCTACACGAATCTGCACACATTCGCAAACATCATTCATGGGATTTACTGGCTGCCGATCTCTGTATAGGATTACAATGGTTCAATCCGGCCGCCTGGTTACTGAAACGAGAGCTGCAAACCGTACATGAATACGAAGCCGATAATTACGTTTTGGAACAAGGCATCGATGCCAAACAATACCAATTACTGTTAATAAAACGATCGGTCGGTTCCAAGTTTTATTACATAACCAATCACTTTAATCACAATAAACTTAACAAAAGAATTACCATGATGTTAAAAAAGAAATCAAACCGCAAAGCGACCTTGAAGTATCTCTACGTCATACCGGTCGCATTATGTACCGTTTCGGTATTCGCCCACCCCGAAATCTCCGATGAATTAAACAAAGTATCCTCGGTCGATTTGAGTAACTTGACAGCTATGATCGGTAGTTCCGAAAACACCGCAACCATAAAGAATAAAGAGATAGAAATATCCGGGTGTGTTTTAGACATAGAAACCAACGAACCTATCGTCGGAGCCACCGTCTTGGTCAAAGGCAGCAATACAGGAACAGTAACCGATCTAAATGGAAACTTCTCCTTAAAAACACCCATAGGAAAAACTTTGCTCATCTCTTATGTCGGTTTAGGCTCGGCCGAAATCAGTTGCAATGACAAAGACAGGCAAAATCTGAAAATATACCTCGGCGAAAGCAGCGAAAAGAATAACAGTTCGAAAATTATCATAGTCGGTAACAAAACCGAGCCGAACACTTCGATCGGCACGAAAGGAAAAATCAACAGCATAACCATTACGACAAAAGACAGTGTAGAAAACAATAGACAGAAAATCAATACGAAAGGGAAAATTAGCAATATAAATGTAGATGTCCAAAAAGATGGTTCGGTCATAGTCGATGAAAACAACAATACCAGAGTCTTTTACGATCCTATATATATTTTAGACGGTAAAAAAATTTCCAAAGACAAATTCAAAAACCTCGATGCCGACAAAATAAAATCGATAACTGTCCTCAAAGGAGAAGAAGCGATCAAAAGTTATGGAAAAGAAGGTGAAAATGGAGCCCTTATCATACAAACCAAAAGAAACACTGCAACTTCGACAGATCCGATAAAAACCATAACGATTACCAAGAAAGATACCTCTGAGGATATCATGAAAAATACACTTTGTATCGTAGACGGGAAAAAGATTTCGGAAACAGAACTAAAAAATATAGATCCCAACAATATACAAAGTATAACAGTCCTGAAAGATGAAAAATCAAAGGAAGAATATGGAGCAACCGACAAAGATTGCGTTATATGGATTACCTTGAAAAAATAATATGACTCGATGACTGAATGCAAAAAAGGCTGTTTTCTATTTTGAAAATAGCCTTTTTGTTTTATTGGTCTACTTTTCTGAATTTCATTTTTGCCCGTACAAACTCTATTACGGCAGGTAACAAAGATACAAATATAATCGCGACAATCAGAAGTTTTAAATTTTTCTGAACAAAAGGCAAATCACCGAAGAAATAGCCCGCATAACAAAAAATCGCTACCCACAAAGCTCCTCCGATTAGATTATACATCATGAAATAATAATAGTGCATTTTCCCCATACCACCCACAAAAGGAGCAAAAGTACGAACGATAGGGACAAACCGAGCTATAATTATGGTTTTCCCTCCATATTTTTCAAAGAAAGCATGGGTTTTCTCTAAATGGCTTTGTTTGAAAATCTTTGAATTGGGGTTACTGAATAGCTTCTTACCGAAAAAATGGCCTATTGCATAATTACAAGAATCGCCCAATACCGCAGCAACAAACAAAATAAGTACCAAAATATTTATTTCTAAGGGAATTCCGGGCAACGCTGTAATAGCCCCAGCGACAAAAAGTAAAGAATCTCCCGGTAAAAAGGGGTGACAACCAAACCCGTCTCACAAAAAATAATCATAAACAATATAGCATAAGCCCAAGTATGATAATCCTGTACTATCTCAATCAGATGCTTGTCTATATGCAAAATAAAGTCAATCAAAAATTCCATAAATCTATATATAAATACATTAACTTTATTGGGGCATAGTCACTTTGAAATAAGGATTTTCTACATGCTGTTCAAACACGATACGCTTCATATCTTCTACACGATCGGGATATTGGGCAGCCAAATCACAATCCTCATGAATATCATCGACCAAATTATACAAATGACATTTACCCTTCTCAACAAATAACTTCCAATCGCCTTGCCGAACTGCAATTTGATCGGTCTCGCAAAACTCCCAATAAAGAAACTCATGATTCTTTTGATGTTTGTCTTTACCCAACAAGGTAGGTTTGAATGAAAGTCCATCGAAATAGTCTTTCCTATTCTCTCCATATCGCTCGATATGATTCACCCCTATCAAGTCGCAGAAAGTAGGCAATATATCATAAAACGCCAACTGGTGGTCATTGACAGCTACCGGGACATGACCGGGCCAACGAACGATAAAAGGAATACGTATACCTCCCTCATGGCAAGAACGCTTAATTCCTTTCAGTTTTCCATCTCGTCCAAAAAATCCGGGGTCGGCTCCCCCTTCTTCGTGAGGACCGTTATCCGATGAAAAAATAACGATGGTATTCTCATCGAGCCCTTTCTCTTTCAATTTTTTCAAAATCTCACCTACATAATTATCTAATCGAGCAATCATTGCCGCAAACTGTGCATGGGTATGAGTCACGGGATTATAGCGCCCACCATAACTGCCATTAAACACACGGGTTTCCCCCAACCGTTCTCGATAGTAATTTAGAAGAGAATCTTCCGGCTGTACCAATTCGGCATGAGGTAATGTGTAAGTGAAAAAACCGAAGAAAGGTTTGTCTCCCGACTGACGATCCAACCAATCGATTGCAGCTTCGTGAATAAGATCGGCCGAATATTGAGGCCGTAAAGCATAACCAACTCCCCACATGGGATATTTGATATTCTCTTCGAGCGTCACACGAATAGTCGCAGTGTCGCCCAACCGGGAACTATACCGATTCAAAAAGTTGGGATAATACAAATGAGCCTGAAATTGACAGATATATCCAAAGAACTCATCGATACCACGCTTGTCCGGAGTAGAAACAGAGCCTTCATATCCCCCGGCCCATTTACCGAACATTCCCGTCGTATAACCGTTTTCTTTCATAATTTCAGGAAGAATGACACGATTGGGATCATAAGGGTGTTGGCCTACGATGGCATAGTCGGTATTAACTCCATAACGCACCTCGCCACTATCTCGCCAATACTCTTTATTTCCTCGTACTTCTCCGTGTCCGGTGTGCTGTCCGGTCATTATACAAGCCCGGGAAGGAGCGCTAACAGGGCTACCCGAATAAGCCTGTGTAAATCTCATACCCTCCGAAGCCATACGATCTATATTCGGAGTCTCGATATATTTCTGCCCATAACACCCTAAATCTCCATAACCCATATCGTCACATAAAATAAAAACGATATTGGGCTTATCACTTTTCTTTGCCGAAAATGCAGCGAAAACAGAGGCCAACATTCCGCCTCCAACAAATAATAACCGGCTATATTTCATTGATAATTACCTCGAAAATTTATAATATCTTATTCTTTTTCGGTTCAAATATAAGACGAAAGATTCGATTCCTAAAACATAAAACTTAAAAATAATTCGAGTACCGAATTATTGTATTCCCTATTTTTACTAATTTTGAACCGCTTACTAAATCTATCTTTGATACAATCATGAACCAATCTCTTTACACACCTTTCGACCGGATATTATATATCATGACCAAGCCGGTGGGGGCAATTTGTAATCTGGCCTGCACATATTGCTACTATACCGAAAAAGCGAAACTCTATCGGGACTCTCCCAAGCACATCATGAGCGAAAGCCTATTAGAGAAATTTATCAAAGAATATATCGAAAGTCAGGCAAACGACCATATTTTATTCACATGGCATGGTGGCGAAACCCTAATGAGACCGTTGGATTTCTACCAAAAAGTAGTACGACTTCAAGCTCAATACGGAAGAGGTCGAATTATCGATAACAGCATCCAAACCAACGGAACATTACTAACAGACAGCTGGTGTCGTTTTTTCAAAGAAAATAACTGGCTGGTCGGTATCAGTATAGACGGGCCACAAGAATTTCACGACGAATACCGATTGACCAAACAGGGAAGGCCCTCATTCGTAAATGTCATGCGAGGTATAAATCTGCTTAATAAACATGGCGTCGAATGGAATGCTATGGCAGTAGTTAACGACTTTAATGGGGACTATCCCTTAGATTTCTACCATTTTTTCAAGGACATCAACTGTAAATATATACAATTCACACCCATTGTCGAACGTATTCGGCAACATGAAGACGGGCGCATATTAGCCTCTCCCGATGAAGAATCAATAGACGGAGTAACAGACTTCTCCGTCTCTCCGGAGCAATGGGGCAACTTTCTTTGTACGATATTCGACGAATGGGTTCGAAATGATGTAGGAGAATACTACATACAATTATTCGATGCCACTCTTGCCAATTGGGCTGGTGTAACACCCGGAATATGCTCTATGGCCGAAACTTGCGGTCATGCCGGAGTTATGGAATTTAATGGAGATGTGTACAGTTGCGACCATTTTGTATTTCCTGAGTATAAATTGGGAAACATATACACCCAATCTTTAATCGAAATGATGAATAGTCCCCGACAAATTGCTTTCGGTCAAAACAAGCGCAATGCTCTGCCTCAACAATGCAAAGAGTGTGATTTTCTATTTGCCTGCCACGGAGAATGCCCCAAAAACAGGTTCGCAAAAACGGCCACCGGAGAACCGGGATTAAATTATTTATGCGCAGGTTATCACCGATTCTTTAAACACGTAGCTCCTTATATGGACTTCATGAAACACGAATTGGATAATCAACGCCCACCAGCCAATGTCATGCAATGGGTGAAACAAAATCCCCCCGACAAATAGAAAAAGGCTTTATACCGAATCGGTATAAAGCCTTTTTCTATCTTTCAATAAAATTATTCCATATAACAGAATACTTCATAGGCCGCTTCGTTCCAACTCACAGGGCAGCCCTCTTCGCGAGATTCTGGAACAATGCGTATATTCAAAACCGATTTGTCGCGAGTAAGAGATTCCGGTATTTCAAACTCATCTTCAATCCAACGCTTGTACGGATTACTGTCCGCCAAATACCACACGCCGGCCTCTTGTCCATCGACCCAAACTCTCGCACACTGTCTGGGAAGCTCCTGGTCGCTGCATCGACGCAATCTTACTCCATGATTATTCGGTAATACTGTTATACGAAACGAACTCTCTCCGGTAAATTTATGAACCATAGCCGTAACTTCCACATCATCGGCATCACCCTCGAAACAAGAAGTCAGCATCTCCACAGATACATCTCCTTCTACTTTATATTTATGTCGTTTCAACGACTTTTTCGAGGCCATATCTATGCTATCGGTCTTAACTAAGGAAACTTTATCCTGCCCATAATAAAAAACAATCCCCAGATGTTCGAGATACTGGTTATTGCTCTCACCAGACTCTATATTAAAATCCAATTGCGAATAAAATGGATAGCTATCACCTAAACACAATCGTGTCATCGACCAGGGATTATCGCTCAGCCCGTCATAACCGCCCGACGGATTGCACTCGGCCGGAGTCGGGAATCCCCACCCGTAGCAAATATAACTTTCCGAACCATCGCTCTCAACCTGCGGCGTCTTAATCCCATCTATATGTATTCTTACATCTCCTTCACAAGTAATAATATGAGGACGTTCCCCATAACAAGTCACATGAGCGGCAACCATTTTCCCGGTTCCTTTTATCGACGCGATGGGGCTATCTGCCCCCGGTGTATGTTTACGAGTATAATAGTCAGAAGAACGAAAGTAACCGCTATACTCTCTATCATAGCTATTCTCCCCTACTCCTACTTCAACAAAGCCCAAAGTAACGGTCTCTCCGCTCCTATTCTCCAACATTACATGGGCTCGTTCCCAAAACGGCATAGGGAAATAATTATAAAACCAACCGTCTGTCGTCGCTCCCATTAATAAATACCGGGTATTATTATATCCTAAGGAATTACCGAAAAAACAACCGATAGGACACAGAACATCTTCCCCTTCGTGATTATCCCACTTCACACGTATCCATACATCTTGCAATCTATCGGGATTCATACCGGCCATGTAAAGTTTCAACGAATTGATGACACCACCCTCATGCACATCTATTAAAGACAATGACTCCCCGGGTGCTAATTTCTTTTCCGACATACGAAACATTCTATCCTTACCAATCTTCGGATCGACTCCCGTTTGTTTCCACTGACGAACCAAAGAACTATAATCCTCCTTTCCAGTAAAAGTCTCTATCCCTTGCGCAGTGGGATAACTGTGATACACAACATGTCCCCAGCCACCTTGCCCTTTATCCCGGTGAGGTCCTTCGAGTTTAACGCTCGAAGTGATTCGGCAGCCATTACGAAACGGCATAGGAACAAAACTGCGAACTACCCGGATAGGGCCTCGTCCATTATCCAAAGGGCCGATGTAACACGATGCTTGTGGTTCGGTAAAAGGATATTTCTCTCCGAACTCCGACAAACGAATAGTAAAACGGGGGGTCTCCTCACCATCAAAGTAAAATCGAAATACGGGTTCTTCCGAACTCAGATAACGATGTTGTACCATATTATAAATACAGCCGGCTCCCGCCACATCGAATATTACCCACTCTCCTTTCTTATCTTGATACAAGCTCCAATCCCAATCGGCATTACCACCTTTCTTATCGATACTGCCCTCGTACTTCACTTTCATTTCCCGATCCAATACTGGAAATCGAGCCACATCGGTCATGCGAGATAATCCATACGATTTTGAAGAAACAGTTTCGGAGTATGCATTTCCAGTCACGGAAAATGGGAATAAAGCAGTCACTGCAAGTAATCTTATAAAAGCTTTTCTTTTCATGGATAAAATTTTAAGATATTTTCGATGCACAAAAATACCTCTGTCTCTCAAATCAAGACAAATACTTTATTATCTATTCCTTATACTTTTATCCACAAAAAAGGCCGGGTATCGATATACCCGGCCTACACTTTCTCGAAATTTTAGATTTTATTCTTTCCTCACTAACAATACTACATTCTCTACATGGTGAGTATGAGGAAACATATCGACCGGCTGTACCCGCTCGACCTTGTATTTTGCATCTAACAAAGATAAATCGCGCGCCTGAGTGGCGGGATTACAACTTACATAAACGATACGTTCAGGAGAAGCGAACAATATAGTCTTAATCACATCGTCATGCATGCCGGCACGAGGCGGATCGGTAATGATGACTTCTGGACGACCATGCTCCTCTATAAAATCCTCTGTAAGAATGTCCTTCATATCGCCAGCATAAAACAAAGTATTATCCAACCCGTTTATACGGGCGTTTTCTTTGGCATCTTCTATCGCTTCGGGAACATACTCGATACCTACCACCTTACGGGATTGTCTTGCCACAAAATTGGCAATAGTACCCGTGCCAGTATATAGATCATAAACCAACTCGGTTCCCGTCAATCCGGCGAACTCTCTGGCAACCTTATATAACTCATAAGCCTGTTCGGAATTGGTTTGATAGAAAGACTTCGGTCCTATCTTGAATCGTAATCCTTCCATACTTTCCCAAATATAATCTCTTCCCCGGAACACACAAACTTCCTGATCGGCAATCGTGTCGTTTCGTTTTTGATTGACAATATAAAGCAAAGACGTAATCTCGGGGAACGTATCCGCTATATGTTGCATCATTCGTTCGATACGCACCATATCGGGTTCGAAAAATACGACTATGAGCATAACCTCTCCTGTCGAAGAGGTCCGGATAATAATATTCCGCATGAATCCTATCTGCTCCCTCAAATCGAAAAATGGATAATGATTATCGATAGCACATTGTCTTATCGAGAGTCGAATGCGATTGGATATATCGTCCTGCAACCAACACTTTTTTATGTCGAGGACTTTGTCGAACATACCGGGTATATGAAATCCCAACGCATTACGACAGTCGAATTCCTGTTCCGTCTGCAACTGTTCATAAGTCAACCACGACTTATTGGAAAATGAAAATTCGAGCTTGTTTCTATAATATTGTTGCTTGGTCGAACCTTTGGTAGGTAAAATTTCCGGCAAAGGGATTTTACCTATGCGGGTAAGATTGTCTTCCACTTGCTGCCGTTTAAATTGTAACTGATAGTCATAAGCCACATGTTGCCATTTACACCCGCCGCAAACACCGAAATGCTCGCAAAAAGGATTTACCCGCAAAGAAGAATAAGCGTGAAATTTCACGATACGTGCCTCGGCATAATTATGCTTCTTACGTATCAATTGCAAATCCACTATATCTCCCGGTGCTGCAAAAGGGACGAATACTACCAAATCGTTCACTCGTGCCAAAGCCTTGCCTTCGGCTGCTACTCCGGTTATTTCTACCTGCTCCAACAAGGGTAGCTCTTTCTTTTTTCGTGCCAAAACAAAAAATTAATAAGTTACAAAGCCAAACAAAACAATACGAACCGAACATCTAAATAAATTCGGCTATGCAATTATGCAGAAAACCACAGGTTCCACATTCGGCAAAGATAAGTATTTTTCACGAAAGAGACAGGTAAAGCAAATAAATAGTGCACAGCGTTAAAATTTGTAGCAAAATATTTTTGTGGTTTGCACGAATCCTTTATTTTTGCGTATTGTTTCTATACAAGATTTTCCGAATGGGTCACAAAGTCGAATAAAGGAAACAATATTTATACAAAATATCATATACTTATTTATTTATGAAAAGAGTTTATACTTTTGGCAACGGTAAAGCAGAAGGCCGTGCCGACATGAAAAACCTGCTGGGTGGTAAAGGAGCCAACTTGGCGGAAATGAACTTAATTGGAGTTCCTGTTCCCCCCGGATTCACAATCACTACCGAAGTTTGCACCACATACACTCAGCAAGGGAAGGAAGCTGTTGTAAAAGAAATCAAAGGCGATGTGGAAAAGGCTATCGCTCATATCGAAAGCCTCACGGGCACGAAGTTCGGAGATGCCTCGAATCCGCTATTGGTATCGGTTCGTTCGGGAGCTCGTGTTTCCATGCCCGGCATGATGGACACAGTATTGAACTTAGGTATGAACGACGATGCCGTAGAAGCCATTGCTAAAAAATCGGGAAATGCGCGGTTTGCATGGGATTCCTATCGCCGATTCGTACAGATGTACGGCGATGTCGTACTGGGTATGAAGCCTAAAACGAAAGAAGACATCGATCCATTCGAAGAAGTGATGGACAAAGTCAAAGAGGCCAAAGGTATAAAGAGTGATACCGAACTCCAAGTAGAAGACCTCAAAGAATTAGTAAAACTCTTTAAAGCCGCCGTTAAAGAAAATACGGGAAAAGATTTTCCCGCTTCTCCGTGGGAACAATTATGGGGAGCTATCTGTGCCGTATTCGACAGCTGGATGAACGAACGCGCCATTCTCTACCGTCGTATGAACCAGATTCCCGAAGAATGGGGTACTGCCGTAAACGTGCAAGCTATGGTATTCGGCAATATGGGAAATACCTCGGCTACCGGTGTAGCATTCACTCGTGACGCTGCTACCGGCGAAGATATCTTTAACGGAGAGTACCTCATCAATGCACAAGGAGAAGACGTAGTTGCCGGTGTACGCACCCCCCAACAAATCACACTCGAAGGATCTCGCCGCTGGGCTGCATTGCAAGGTATATCGGAAGAAGAACGTGCAACCAAATATCCTTCTCTCGAAGAGGCCATGCCCGAATGTGCAAAAGCACTTATCGAAACTCAACAAAAACTCGAAGACTACTTCAAAGATATGCAAGACCTCGAATTTACTATTCAAGATGGCAAATTGTGGTTATTGCAAACTCGTAACGGAAAGCGCACCGGAGCCGCTATGGTAAAAATCGCCATGGATATGCTCCGCGCAGGAATTATCGACGAAAAAACAGCCTTGAAACGCATGGAGGCTCAAAAACTCGATGAACTATTGCACCCCGTATTCGACAAGGATGCCATCAAACGCGTTAAAGTCGTAGCCAAAGGACTTCCTGCCTCGCCGGGGGCAGCAACCGGACAAATCGTGTTCTTCGCCGACGACGCAGAGGCGTGGGCCGAAAAACGAAAAAAAGTAATCATGGTACGTATCGAAACCTCTCCCGAAGATTTGCGAGGCATGAGCGTGGCGCAAGGAATCCTTACTGCTCGTGGCGGTATGACTTCCCACGCAGCCGTAGTTGCCCGTGGTATGGGTAAATGCTGTGTATCGGGAGCCGGTGAAATAAAAGTCGATTATAAAGCCCGTACGGTAGAAATGGGTGGAAAAGTCTACAAAGAAGGCGATTGGATCTCTTTGAATGGTTCCACCGGAGATGTTTACGACGGACAAGTTCCTACCGTAGACGCCGATATGAGCGGGGATTTCGCAGCCATTATGAATTTGGCTGAAAAATATACCCGAGTAGACGTACGCACCAACGCAGATACTCCGCGCGATGCAGCGGTAGCCCGCAAATTCGGAGCAAAAGGTATCGGATTATGCCGTACAGAACACATGTTCTTCGAAGGCGACCGTATCAAAGCCATGCGCGAAATGATTCTGTCGAAAGACGAAGAGGGACGTCGCCACGCACTCGACAAGCTGTTGCCTATGCAACGCAGCGACTTCGAAGGAATATTCGAAGCTATGGACGGTCTGGGTGTAACCATTCGTCTGCTCGATCCTCCTCTACACGAATTCGTACCGCATCAATTGGCCACTCAAAAAGAATTGGCAGAAGAGATGGGTATGAGCATCGACGAAGTAAAATTAGCTTGCGATGCTTTGGAAGAATTTAACCCCATGTTGGGTCATCGCGGTTGCCGGTTAGGTTGTACCTATCCCGAAATAACCGAAATGCAGGCCCGAGCCATCATCGAAGCTGCTTTGAACGTAAAAGCAAAAGGTATCGACGTTCACCCCGAAATCATGGTTCCCCTTGTAGGTGTTGTAGAAGAATTGAGAATGCAAGCCGAAGTTATTCACCGTACCGCTGCACAAGTATTCGAAGAACGCGGCGACACGGTTGCCTACAAAGTAGGTACGATGATCGAGGTTCCCCGTGCAGCCGTTACAGCCGATCAAATTGCCGAAGTTGCCGACTTCTTCTCATTCGGCACGAACGACTTGACTCAAATGACGTTCGGCTATTCTCGTGATGATGCCGGTAAATTCTTAAAGATTTACAAAGAAAAAGGTATCCTCAAAACCGATCCGTTCGAAGTTCTCGACCAAAAAGGTGTAGGGCAACTCGTACGCATGGGCGTGGAAAAAGGCCGTTCCACCAAACCGTCGCTCAAAGTCGGTATTTGCGGTGAGCATGGTGGTGAACCTTCATCTGTGAAATTCTGTGCCAAACTCGGTATGAACTACGTATCTTGCAGTCCTTACCGTGTACCCATCGCACGTGTGGCTGCGGCGCAGGCTGCTATCGAAGATTAAAAAGTCCTTTGATAACTCTATAAAAAAGGCTAACAGATAATGTTAGCCTTTTTTATATCCCCTCAATATCGACCCTTTCATACGATAATAAAAACACTGTAATCAAAAATTCATACCGAGAGAAGTTCAGTTCTCCTGTTTTTAAGTACCTTTGTTTCATCAAGTAAAACAGATCGAAATACAAACACGATGAAAAAAACACTACTCTTTATTAGCCTTTTAATCCTTTCCGTCTTATCAACACAAGCCACTCGGCCCAAATATGTATTCTATATCATCGGCGATGGAATGGGCATAAATCAAGTTAACGGTACTGAAATGTTTTACGGGGAACTGACCAGTAAGACAGGACCCTTACCGCTATTGTTTTCGAAATTCCCTTATACGACTTTTGTAAGCACATACTCTGCCAATCGAGGAGTAACAGACTCGGCAGCAGCAGGTACGGCATTGGCCTGCGGTGAAAAGACCAACAACAATACGATCGGTGTGGATGCAGACAGTCTACCTATATATAGTATAGCGGTGGCAGCACAAAAGAAAAACATACCTGTTGGAATTATTACCAGCGGAGAAATAGACGATGCCACTCCCGCCGCTTTTTTCGCTCACCAAATAAACCGTAATAACCGTTACGAAATAGGAGTCGATATGCTCGCCGCCGGATTTGATTTCTATGCAGGAGATAAATTTACACAACCGTCACCAGAAGGAAAAAAATCTCTATACGATATGATTCCAAAAGCCAACTATACATTGGCTCTCGGCATACAAGAATACAATCGCCAATCCCAGGTAGCCTCCAAAATGATTTTATTTCCCCAAAAAGACTTCCCTTACGCCATAGACCGTAAACCGGGAGATATTTGTTTAGCCGATCTCACCCGATGTGCAATAGACTTTCTGCAACAAAAAGGAAATGGTTTCTTTTTAATGATAGAGGGCTCCAAAATAGATTGGGCAGGACACTCCCGTGACGGAGCTACCAATTTCAGAGAAATAAAAGATTTGGAAGAATCGGTAAAATTGGCTTATGATTTTTATAGAAAGTATCCCGATGAAACCCTCATTATCGTTACAGCCGACCATGAAACCGGAGGCGTAGTATTAGGCAACGGAAATTACTCACTCAACCTGCAAGCACTCCAATATCAAACGATGAGTGGAATAGCGTTTACAAAAGAAATAGAAAATCTGCGTAAACAAAACACCGAAATTTCATGGGAAACCATACAAAAGGCCCTATCCCATGCCTTTGGCTTTTGGAGCAAGCTCGACTTATCCCCCGAACAAGAAGCACATCTTAAAAAAATTTACGAAGAAACTATACACAACCAACAAGGGGACTTAATAAAATCTCTATATGAAAACAATGAACCGATAGCCGAAGCCGCCAAAACGATTCTCAACGAAATAGCCGAAATCACATGGTCTTGCAGTTCTCACACAGCTGATTATGTCCCGCTCTATGCGATCGGTTTAGGAGCAGAAAACTTTCAAGGGAAACTCGACAATACCGATGTACCCTTGCTAATAGCCCGAATTGCCGGCTACGAATAATACAAAGACTAAGAAAAGAAAGCCTATCTATATATAAGATTTTTTAGAAAAAACATTGTAAAATAAAATAAAGGAAATAACTTTGTCCCTTGTAATCGGTTTGCTTTTATCGCGTTCGATAAAGCAATGAAAAGGGAATCGGGTGTAAATCCCGGACAGACCCGCTGCTGTGTAGTTCGATAGATTTTAGACAAACAAC
>OMCM01001167.1_pt1 | contig 14099 bp, 9 predicted proteins | sample 1645021 | NCBI WGS metagenome assembly OMCM01 (sample SAMEA103958142, study PRJEB25191) | human gut metagenome | biome: human-associated habitat [ENVO:00009003]; feature: intestine environment [ENVO:2100002]; material: feces | place: Germany | collected 2013/2015
TCCGGAAGATATTCGGAATCATCTTTTCACCGATGAAATTATGATTATGGAAGGTCCATCCCGCTTTCGGCTCCCAACGTTTAGTCACCGGTTTAGCAATGTCATGCAACAGAGCACTCCAACGGAGCCAAAGGTTATCCGTCACTCTGCTGATATTGTCGAGTACTTCCAGCGTATGATAGAAATTATCCTTATGGGCACGCCCGTTCCGGGTCTCTACTCCCTGTAAAGCCACTAATTCAGGAAAAATCAATTCCAACAGCCCGCTCCTGTCCAGATCGATAAAACCCTTCGAAGGTATAGGTGAAAGCATGATCTTATTCAATTCGTCGGCAATGCGTTCACGTGAAATGATCTCAATCCGTTCTCTGTTACGGCAAAGAGATTCAAATGTATCATCATCGATGTAAAAATTCAGCTGGGTAGCAAAACGGATACAGCGCATCATGCGCAAGGGGTCGTCACTGAACGTTATGTCCGGATCGAGAGGAGTACGAATGATCTTCTCCTTCAAATCATTCATGCCGCCGAACGGATCGACCAGTTCTCCAAACCGCCCTTTGTTCAGGCAGACAGCCAGTGCATTGATCGTAAAGTCCCGGCGATTCTGATCGTCTTCCAACGTCCCGTCCTCCACAATCGGTTTACGGGAATCCCGTTGATACGACTCCTTCCGGGCACCTACAAACTCCACCTCCGTACCGTGACACTTCACCTGGGCCGTACCGAAATTCTTAAAAACAGAGACATGCGCACCGCGTCCCAAACGTTTTCCCAACGCTTCGGCCATCGCAATGCCACTCCCCACCACTACTACATCTATATCTTTAGAAGGACGTTGCAGAAAAATGTCACGGACATAACCGCCTACCACATAACACTCCAATCCCAACGCATCAGCCGTCTCTGAGATCTGACCGAAAATGGGCTCACTGAAATGCTGCTTCAATTCCTCCTGAGTCAACTCTATCATCTTTTATTTATCTTTTTTACAGTTATTGAAAAAGGCCTGCCTAAGCCCTCTGACGCTTTTGGCATACCCTCTTTATAGCTAATCAGTCTGCAAAGGTACAACTTTTCGCTCTTCACTTTCCACTCTTCACTCTAAATTTGTATTTTTGCCCTCTATAACAAAGAACAACAAAATGAAGAAACTGATTGTCCTGACATGTACATTGTCACTATTGACAGCTTGTGGTGACAGCATCGAAAAGAAAGCGGGTGAAAAGCTTGCCGCTGCCCGTGCAGCCTTTGAGCATAACGACTACAACGAAGCCAAGTTGCAGATCGACAGTATTAAAATTCTCTATCCTAAAGCTTTCGACACCCGTAAAGAGGGCATCAAGTTGATGCAACAAGTCGAACTGAAAGAGCAACAGGAAAGCCTGGTTTATCTCGACAGCATGCTTCAGGTCAAACAGAAAGAATTCGAAGCGATCAAGAACAAATATACTTTCGAGAAAAACGAAGAATACCAAAAAATCGGTAACTACTTCTGGCCTACCCAGACCGTAGAAAAGAACCTGCATCGCTCTTTCCTCCGTTTTCAGGTGAACGAACAGGGAGTAATGACACTGACGTCTATCTACTGCGGACCAAGTAACATCCACCACGTAGCCGTCAAAGTGATAGCACCGGACGGAAGTTTTGCCGAAACCCCAGCCTCCAACGACAGCTACGAGACTACCGATCTGGGAGAAAAAATCGAAAAAGCCGACTACAAAATGGGAGAAGACGGCAACGTCCTCAGTTTCCTCTATATGAACCGCGATAAGAAAAATATCCGTGTCGAGTATCTCGGCGAACGGAAATTCTCCACTACCATGACTCCTTCCGACCGTGAAGCACTCGTCGGTACTTACGAGTTGGCTAAATTACTTTCATCCATACGTCAGATTCAGCAAGAGAAAGAAGAAGCCAACCTGAAAATCGAATTTGTGAAAAGAAAAATGGAACAGAAAGCCCAAGAAGAGGCTGCGGAAAAACAAAGATAATAAAGCACCCCAACTGTCTGTTTCACCACGGATTAACGGATCACACAAAATACAGCTCACAAGCTATCGTATTTATTTGTCCCATCCGTCAATCTGTGGTGAACTCTTTCCGTCCTATCTATTTTTATCCCCTCCGAAAAGGCCGTCCCGATTATTCCCCACTATCCTGTCGCTATCAATGATCGACCGCCTCTCCATGCTCTCACTCTTCATCTCATGAATTTCCCCAATAATACGGAGTTCAATTTAAAATAAAGATAGCAATTTTTAGGTATTTTCAGAAACAAGTTCATTATGTGTAGCGATTACACAGACTATTCATAGTATCTATCTTTGTCCCCCGAAACATTTGAGTACATATGATAGAACGCTAATATGAAAGCAGTAATCATTTCTTTTTTTATCACCCTTTCCACCCTTACTAGTCATGCTCAGCAAAGAGATATTGTATTGACAGGAACAGTTACGGATCATCAAAACGAACCGCTTCCCGGCGCCACCATCCGCATTAAGGGTACCCAATTCGGTACAGTAACAGATACCGACGGGCACTATCTGTTACGTGGCAAATGGAAAGAAAACGATCTAATTCTTTTCTCTTTCATAGGAATGAAAGAGATACGTGTGAAATATACCGGTCAGAAGGTACAAGATGCAGCTATGCAAGAAGATCCCAAAGCACTGGACGAAGTAATCATCGTTGCCCGGCAGAATATCAATGAATTGGATATTCGTGCCAAATCCGGTGTTGTACAACGGGTCGACGTAGAACGTCTCAACAGTAAACCCATGATCGATATGTCCCTCGCTCTACAAGGAACCGTTCCCGGGCTGATCATTACCAACACCGGCGACCTGGGCTCCAAACCGGAAATTCGTATTCGAGGCAATTCATCTTTCCGTAAAGGAGATATGGCTAACGAACCCCTCTACGTCATGGACGGCAAAGTAATATCATCTGATGCCTTCATGACCCGCCGATATTCAGGAAATAAAGGTTCTGAAAGATGCCGTGGCTTGTGCCTTATACGGAATAAAAGCAGCCAATGGTGTAATAGAAATCACCTCCCAGCGTGGCAATCCCGACGGAAGACTAACCACCAGTTACAGTTTCAATATAGGTATCACCACCCGTGGACGCAGAGGAGTCAAGATGATGGATAGCGAAGAAAAGTTAGAATTAGAAAGACGTTTACAGAATATATCGACTCCGGGATATCGATACAGTGAAGATTACTATCGGAAATATTATGCTACCGCCCCCAACCTCGACGAGCTGATCGCAGAAGGACAACAAGTACTCGACTCATTAAAGAATATCCATACCGACTGGTTTGATGAACTGATACATCGTAGCATCTACCAGCGTCATAACCTTAGCATAAAAGGAGGAACAGATAAGACATCTTATTATATATCCACCAATTATGCCAAGCAGGGAGGACGAGTACCGGGTAATGACACTCAACGTTTCACCGCCCGTATGAGCCTCGATCAGAAACTGGGAAACTGGGGATATTTTTCCTTAAGCACCGATGCAGGTTATTCGGCAACCGATACTCCCAACGGCAGCACCCATTCCCCTACAGATCTGATTTATCAACTTAATCCTTATGAAACCAAAACCGGTAAATTAATCTCCTACTCCGAAAAATCATCCGAATATACATTAAATGATTTGATGAGCCAATACCATAGTAAATCTACCGATAAACGTGGCGGAGTAAGCGGAAGTTTCAACTTAAGACCATTCAAAGGTTTGGAGATAGATGCAGTGACCGGTATCGATTTCCTTCTGAACGAAGCCCTTACGCTTGTTCCTTCCACGTCTATAGCAGAGCGGGAAATGGGAATCGCGATAGCCGAACGTGGAAAATTAACAAAAGAAAAAAATACAACGACCAATATTTCCTCCAATATACGTATCACTTACAACAAGACATTCGCCGGAAGACACGACCTGACAATCGGTGGAAACATGGACTACTATCTGACCCAGACAGACAACATGTCTGCCACCGGATACGGAGTAGGGACACAAATGTCACTAAACGCAATCAACCACTCCATCACCGGAGCCCGGAAGCCGACAGCCAGTTCGCTTCCGGACAAAACGGCTCAGTTAGGATTCGGGATAGTCATGGGCTACAGTTTTGATTCCACCTATGACCTTTTTGCTACTTACAAAGCCGATGCTTCTTCTGTTCTCCCTCCGGACAAGCGCTGGAATGCAGCATGGGCAGTAGGCTTGGGGTGGACCCTCAGCCGATACCCTTTCCTGAAAAACAATAAGGTCATCACTCTCCTGAACCTGAAAGGTTCCCATGGACGTATGGCAAACCTATCCGGAGTATCTGCCTCCGCCACAATCGGCACCTTCAGCTACTCCACCAATTATTACGGAAATGCCCGTCTGCTACAGTTACTCGGATTTTATAATACCGATCTGAAACCGGAACAGACTTCCACAACAGACTTCAGTCTATCCATCGAATTCTTCAAACGGCTGACATTGGGTCTCAATCTATACCGCCGCGAAACGAGTGATGCACTGCTGGACGTCCCCATCCCCCTTTCCAACGGTTTCAATACCATGAAACGTAACATCGGTGTATTACGCAATGAAGGCTACGAGCTGACCGCCGCACTAAAAGTGCTCGATACACCGGACTGGCGTGTATCTTTACGCGGTTCACTGGCCTACAACCGTAATAAGGTAATCAGCCTGTACTATACCGACCGTTTATACACCAGCGAAACCGCCCTGACTCCCGACTATGAAGTCGGAAAAGCTTATAACATGCTTTATGGGCTGAAGTCATTAGGCATAAACCCTATCACCGGTCTTCCGGTATTTCAAGGAGCCGATGGAAGTGAAATTCCCCCGACACAAAATCCGGCCAGAGAAAACTTCATCGTTTTAGGACATAGCACTCCTCCCTATAGCGGTACATTCAACCTGAATTTCTCCTATCGGAATTTCGATTTGGATATGGACTTTTACTATGTGTTCGGCGGCATTAAACCCTACAATTATTCTTATGTCCGTTCAGCCGACAGTGCCAATAAGAATGCCATTCAAAAGCAATTAGAAAACATGTGGTTCCACCGAGGAGATGAAGGAAAAATATACCATTCTCCATTTTACATATCTCCTGCCAATGCTTCACTCCAACAACCCAATACAGAAACCGTCGGGAAAAGCGATTATCTGAAATTGGCCATGTTGTCGCTACGCTACCGGGTTCCACACACCTTTCTGGAGAAAAATTGTCATTTCATAAAATATGCCAATATCGCCTTTCAGGCATCCAACCTTTTTATGATTACTCCTTATAAAGAGTCCGATCCCGAAACAGGTTCATTGGCCGGAGCTATGCAGCCCGTATTAACCATCAATCTTAGTTTGACCTTCTAAATACAAGTAATATATGAACCTGAACCCAATAATAAATAATTTCCAACGCCCAATACGCAAAGTACAAATCTGTTGCATATTGATATTCAGTTGTGCAGCCTGTTCGCTCAATATCCCCTACGAGAATCAGTATTCAGATCCGGATGCCATTACCACAGTAACTGCCGCACGCGAACTATTGGCATCAGCCTATGATGCAATTCCCAAACCGGAATTCAGTTTATCCGTATTGAGCGACGACTTCCAGCCTACTTTTTTAATAAACTTGAATGCCGACCTGAATAACCTGTATAAATGGCATCCTAAACCGATGGAGGACTTATCGAACTCTCTGTGGGAAAAATATTACTCAGCCATAGCCATAGCCAATACGGTACTGGAGCGCATCCATTATGTATCCCCTATTTCAGACAGTGACAAGCAAGAGTTGCAATGTATCGTTAGCGAAGCGAAAACCCTAAAAGCGTATTGTTACTTCAATCTGCTCAGACTTTTTGCCCCCACCTATCCGGAAGGTCCCGAAAAAGACGGAATCATCTTAAAAGAGCGGTTCGAACTTGCTTTTCTAAAACGCTCGAGCATCAGTGAATGTGTGAATGCTATCCGCCAATTGCTGACCGAAGCAGTTACCGTAGACAACCGTCCTTCACAGGTCTACTGGTTTTCCCGGCAAAGTGCTTATTATCTATTGGCAGCCTTAGAACTCTATGCCGAAAATTACGATAAAGCCGAAGAATATGCCTTAAAAATCCTGTCTTCAACCAATGCATACAATGTCTTGGCCTCCGTACATTATAAAAAACTATGGGAACAAGAACCATGCGAGGAATGTATTTTTTCTCTGCATACCACCAATTCATATTATACCGATATGAATTACGAAAGGAAGAAAGGAGACTACTTCACGATCAACTCCACACTCACCCAATTATATGCTGCCAATGACATCCGTTACGAAGCAACGGTCTATCCCCAAGAAATGCCTGGTGAAAGCATCGGCGAGACCTTACCGGTACTATATCTGGGAAAATACAACAAACAGAACTGGAATTATAAGCCTATACAATATATCAACAAACTTCGTGTATCCGGCATCTGTTTTATTCTTGCCGAAGCCTATTGTCAAGACCAGAAAGGTCACGATGCATTGGCCCTGGAAGTAATAAACAACTACCTGGCCCAACGTGAAGCTCCCTTGCTTGACACATCACTTTCCGGCGCTCCCCTATTGAAAGCTATCCTTCAGGAAAAGTGGAAAGAATTTGCCGGTGAAGGTGAACGTTACTTTGATTTAAAGCGCTATCGGAAAAGCCTGCTTTCCGATTGGAATCTCTCTGCCACAATGAAAAATAAACCAATCAAACCAGATGACTACCGCTGGCTTTTCCCCATTCCGAAAGGCGAATATCTATATAATGAAAATATATCGCAAAATGCAGGATGGACCAAAATCGAAAAATAAACAAAATACTAAACTAAATGAAAACTAGAATGAAAAAACTGTTTATCTACACAGTAGGCATCTGCCTACTGCCTGCTTTCACGTCATGCAAAGACGATAGAGAAGAAAATAAATATACAGGAATCAACAAAATCTACCTGTCTGCCGAAACCCCGGTTATTACCGAGTCCGAAAACATTCCATTAACAGTAAATGTAGATTTAACATTGACCTGTGAACAGGACCTCGTACTCAACTTTGAATTGCCCGATGATAAAAACGGAGTTCTAAAATTAGAGAACAATCCCGTCACGATTAAAGCCGGAAAACGTTCTGCAACATTCGAAGTAGTTTCCAACCAAAAGAATTTATTAACCGAGGATACATACTTTCAGGTCGGAATTTCTCAATTCCCTACCGATAATTTAATGTTAAACGAAACATTGCAGGTACGTGTCAAGCCTAACCCTAAAATTCCGGAATTGTCCCCTCAGCAAAAAGCGTTAATCAAAGGTTATAAGACCAAATACGGCATTGACCTGAATAAATGGCTCGGAGTCCTCTCTTGCCATACCACTGTGCAAAGCCCTGCAGATGGGTATCTCCAACCCTTTGCAGCAGCATTTACGAAAGAATATGATGGCAAGACCGTCATCACTCTCAGTGAGCAGGCCACAGAAGACATGCCGGTATTAAAAATGACAGACAATCCATTCGGACTGACCGAATATTTATACTTTGTACTCCGTTCCGAGACCGTAGCAGATCCGGAATTCTGGACTCAACAGCCGGAACCGCAAAAACTGATGAAACTACTCAACTGGAATAAAGAAAGTAAAGAGACATTTGCCGTATCATTGGATGCAATCAGACTCAAAGACATCACTTCCACTTCAACCCGGCTGGAATATCTGGGTCCGGGAAAAAACTATTATGGAGCTCCTATTACCATCGTTCCATTTACCTACCAATTCAGTGCTTTAGACCGTCAAAACAAGCTCCTGGAAAGTGGAAACGCAGAAATTAAAGAGATCAATGACCAGGGAGCTTCCGCAGATCCGGCTTACTACCTCAACTGCTACGATCTTGTCAATTCCGACAACTATGATACCCCCGAAAACTTTATCAAATCCACCGGAAACATAGACTTTGCCACAGATAAAATGACTTATCAATTTCTCCTGAGCCATGCTAACGCCGGAGGATATACACGCATAACCGTAGTTTATGAAAAGAAATAATAAAAACAGATATTTATACATAGCAGCTATATTCATAGCTGCTATGCTCCCATATACAGCCTGCCCGCAGTCCACTCCAATCCTTCTTCCACCCGGAACGGTAGAGGGACGCCTTCCCAACGGACTGCACTATCTTATCCTGCACAATGCTTCTCCGGCATCCAGAGTAGAGTTCAGGCTGATCATGCGGGTAGGTTCCGTACAAGAAACAGAGCAAGAGAAAGGTTGTGCCCACTTCCTCGAACACATCACTTTCGGCGGTACCCGTCATTTTCCTAAACGCTCTTTAGTAGAGTACCTCGAGTCCTTAGGAATGAAGTACGGACAAGATATCAACGCTTTCACCGGTTTCGACCGTACAATCTATATGTTCGCAGTTCCCACCGATTTTGCTAAAGACGAAGCTCTCGATCGTTCATTACTAATCCTGCACGATTGGTTGGACGGTGTCACCATAGATCCGGAAAAAGTAGAGAATGAAAAAGGAATCATTCTTGAAGAACTACGCGGATTCGACCCGGAAGACGATTTCTATCCGCTCAAAATCGGACAAGGCATATTCAGTCACCGTATGCCTTTGGGCACAACAGACGATATCCGCAAGGTCACCCCGCAGGTGCTCAAAAATTATTATCATAAATGGTATGTGCCCTCTTTGGCAACATTGGTCATTGTAGGCGACATATCTCCCCTGGAGATCGAATCTAAAATCAAAGAACGTTTCAAATCCTTGCCCGGACATCCGGTCAATGACTTCCGGAACTACCCGTTAGAGTACACCCGGGGAATTCATCTGGCCTCCATACGAGACTCTCTGCAACCCCGTACAAAGGTCGAACTAATGATTCCACACCCTTGCACAGTAGAGCGTACCATGGAAGACGCCATAGCAAAGGAGAAAGGGCGCCTGCTCGTCAGTGCCATTTCTTCACGATTCCGTGCACGAAAACTAAAGACCGATGTTACAGACCAATGGTATTTAAGTGACAAGAACCATTTTGTTCTGACAGTGGAAGGAGAAAACAGAAAAGAAATACTTACATCTATTTCTACAACCGTATCTCTGTTGAATGATCTGATACGCAACGGATGGCAAGAGGACGAATTACAAGATATTAAAAACAATTTTTGCCGCCGGATGAAATTGTCCACCGATGCCCCGTCACGTCCTTCCTCCATGTGGTGTGACGATTTTGCCGATTACGTTATATCGGGAGACCGCTATCTGACCGATCCATCCCAACAGCAGCAACTCAAAGAAGCCATGTCCCGTGTCTCCGGCCAATCTTTGCAAACATTGCTCAAGGAGTGGATGTCTTACCGTGAAGAAACTCTATTAGTAGCCTGTTCAACCCATCCGGGACTGGGAGCCCCGTTATCGGAAACCGAAATAGCGTCGGCATGGGCCCAAGGCGAGCAAGTCGAATGCACTCCCTTTCTTTATTTCCGTCCTGAAAAACAAGAAGAGATCGACATTGAGACTCCTCCATGTCTGGCAGCCCGTTTTCCTTTCGATCCTGCATCCGTATTACGACAAACAGAATATCCGCAAAACAGGATTCGTGAAGTAGAACTGAAGAACGGCATACGGTTAGTCCTCAAACCTACCCTCGAAGCAGATTCCACCCTGCTGATCACTTCTTTTGCCCCTTTCGGCACTTCTTCCCTATCCGATGAAGAATATCCTTTATTAGAGGGATTTGCCGGATACATAGATATGGGAGATATCGCAAAAGTAGATGGACAAGTTTTGTCCGATTACCTCTTCCGGAAAGAAATCTCACTTTCCATGGCAGTCGAAAATCACTGGCATGGCTTCATAGGCATGTCTCCCACTGCAAATGCTCCCGAGCTATTCAATCTGATTTATGAAAAGATATTCGATCCCGAATTAAAATATGACGAATTTGAGGAAATACGCCAGGACCTTTTAGAAAATCAAGACAAAGAAACGATATTGGAGAAAATGCTTCAACGAAGTCCTGACCGGTTATTATCTGCCCGCATAAACGAGTTGACCGGAACCGGTTTCGCCCGCTCTTCCCAAAAGCTTTCGTCCGAACAAATCAAAAATCTGAATCTGGATTCCATCGCAGCTTTTTATAAAAAGCTCTATACGAACCACCTATGTCATTTGCGGCAATTTCAATGCGGACACTCTCATGCAGCAGTTTGTCTCCGTTTTCGGACGTATTCCTGTTTCGTCACATTTGTCCCGATTTTCTTATCCGCATTTCAATTTTCCAGTCAGAAAGCATATAGAAGGCTTTCCCAATGATAATGACACTCAGACACTGTTCGACTATCTTCTCCCCGGCCACTATCAACCGGGATTAAAAAACACACTCACTTTAAAATTGATGCGTGACCTTATTCGCAACCGTTTGATCTCCGTCCTCAGAGAACAAAAATCCCTTGTCTACTCTCCTTACATTTCATTAATGTATGAAGGCATCCCACAAGGAATTTTCTACTTTGACATCAATGCATCCGCCGATAACGATAACATGCCTCAAATAGAACAGTTGCTGAAAGAGATTCTCCACCAATTAAAACAGCAAGAAGTGGATAATGAAGAACTGAATACCCTTAAACGTTCATTTCTGATAGCCAAACGCGAAGCGTTAAACGAAGAATCACCTTCTGCCTGGCGAACCGCCCTGGTCGGTTTACTAAAAAACGGTGAAACCATCAGCGACTTCGATCACTACGAACAATGTCTCGACAGCATCACTCCCGCCATGCTCCGCGAAGCATTCCGTCGCTATCTGGATACCGAGAATTATATCCTTTTATATTTAAGCAAAAACAAACTGAAAAATGATACTTCAAACCATTAAACAGATTTCATGCCTGCTTTGCCTGTGCTGTTTCCTTCAGCAGTCAGCCTTCTCTCAGGATGATAAGGACAAACCGGCCTATACCCTGTTCGACAACACAGGAAAACAAATCAGCTACGGAGAATTAATCAAACGACTCTCCGGCTATGATGTTATCTTCCTCGGGGAACTGCATAACTGCCCCATCACCCATTGGCTGGAATTCGAAATAACCCGTTCTATCTATAACATTCATAAAGATCAACTGATGCTGGGAGCCGAAATGTTCGAAAGTGACAATCAACTGATTTTTGACGAATACATGCAGCAAAAGATCTCTTACGACCGCTTTGAGGCCGAAGCCCGTCTATGGGATAATTACCGGACTGACTATTATCCGGTTGTTTTCTTTGCCAAAGAACATCACATCCCGTTCATTGCAACCAATATCCCGAGACGCTACGCCAACATTGTAAAAAATAAAGGGTTCGAAGCACTCGACTCGTTATCCGAGGAAGCCAAACGATATATAGCTCCTTTACCGATCGATTTCGAATATGATGAAGCCCAAAGCGCAGCAGCTTTCAGTATGATGAATATGATGGGAGGACGCCGGGCCGGCGACAATCGGAAGTTGGCACAGGCACAAGCCATAAAAGATGCTACAATGGGATGGTTCATAGCCCGTAATATCAAAAATAAATTCCTGCATATCAACGGCAGTTATCATTCCAACCGACAGGGAGGCATCATCCCTTATCTGCTCCGTTACCGCCCCAATACGAGTATAGTGACGGTAACCTCGGTACGTCAAGAGTACATCCGGAAACTGGATGACGACCATAAAGGCTTGGCAGACTTTTACATCTGCGTACCCGAAGACATGGTAAACAGTTACTAACTACCGAAGCCTTCGTCCCCCCTTGGATAAAATATCTGCCTCTTCTTCGGCATCAATATCGTTTTTTTAAATCACTATATCGATACCGGAGAAGAGGATCATCGCTTTGGTATTTCATTTTTTGTATAACCTAAGTTCAAACAAAATTCTTATAAAGCGTTCATTTCAAGCAAAATTCAATATCAAGGTGCGATTTTGGTCTGGAAATAAAGCTACGGAAAGTTCTTGCTATTCAGTCACTATTGATATTCGTACAGCGTTCATTCCACGCATACCGCGCTCTATTTCAAATGTCACTCTATCACCTTCCGCAATTGTCGCAGGGGCAGAAGAAATATGGAAGAAATACTTTTCACCATTATCCGTATCTTTCACAAAGCCATAGCCTTTCGCGGCATTAAAATACTCGATACGTCCCATAAGTGGAGCCACTTCCACATCCTCTTGTTTGGGTACAGAAACCTCGATATGAGAGGCATCCACTTCTTCCTCAAGCCTTTCCTGCGGCACTGAATGCAAAACACCGAACTGGTCGACATATGCAATCATATCCTCAAAAGAACTCGGACCGTTACTTTGGCGTTCCTCTTTACGTTGTTGCTTCTCCTTACGTTTCTGCTCCTTTAGCTTCTCCCGGTCACGTTTACTTATTGTTATCTTTTTTACCATTCAATAATTTTATGTCAGAATCAATACTGCCTGTTTTCCTTCATGTTGATTGTCAATAGGCAGTTTTATGTCACGCACACCAATAAATAAACGATTTCATTATTATATCCAGACTACACACCACGCTGAATGCTTGTAACACATAGGCGCAATTACTATTATCCTGAACAAAACAGCAAATAATGATGTCGACTGGAGAATGCCATAGTCCGCAGAATAAAGCGGAAAACAATCATGCACAAAGAAGATTTCAGTATAAACTCAATGTTAGTAACGGCAAATATACACATTTTATTCGGTTATTCCTAATTCTCCGGCCCCAATCGTGATGGAACCGGAATTGCCAGATAGCGCAATCACTTAACGGCACTATCCAAATCGACCTTCTCTATCAGTTCCTGATCCTACCAATAAGATATTACCTTTAAATGTTACAGCCTTCCTACTATTATGGCAGGGTGAGTACAGAACTTCTCAGCAAAGTAACGGATATTTCCCGTGATAATTACTTATTTGCACAATTTCAATTCCTTTAATTTATACTGAGCATATCAGTAGATATTGATTCCTCAAGAGGCTTAAAGATATTATATAAAAACAGCCGGAATCACCTGTTACGGTAATCCCGGCTGCCGCCTAAAACACGAATAACCGCCGTTACCCGTTTTCCATAGCAGCCCACAACAGCCTGCTGTTTCTTTCTATCTCCTGCAATTTCATCGCCAAATCATCATCATCCTCTATCGAAAACGATTCACCATAGCGCATCACTTTCGTATCCTCCCTACCCGAACAGAGATATGTATACCACTCCTTTCTCAACAACATACGGCTGTAATTCAACGCTCCGTCACCATTATAACCGAACAAGGAATATAGATTCAGCATCAGCCTGCATCCCGATTCCCGCAAGTGCAGATAGTCTTCCGTTCCCCAATAAAGCGAACGTTCCGGTTGCATCAGGACAGGAATATAACCCGACCGGCAGATGGCATGAATCATCTCACTGAGTCCTTCCGGCTGTTGTAAAGGAGACACATCTACCAGCAACTCCTTCCCCCCTCCTATCGTCAACAAATCTCCCTTCTCCAACAAAGCCGGAAATCCTTCATCCAAACGATATCTTGCCGACAAACGCAGAGAGATATTACCGGAGTATTGCTGCTGTAAATATTGAAAGGCATCTTTCAGAAAAGAAAAAGCATTCCCTTCATTTTCCACCTTTACCGGAGGTACACAGTAGATCTGCCTGACACCTTGCTGTTCAAGATAAACCAACAATTCCAACGCCTTATCCCCAGGCAAAGCCCATGCATCCGTATTAGGAAGTAAATAAGGCTGAAAATCGGTATGTACCAAAGAAGAGAGAATCATAAATTTAAATCTTTCAACCGGGGATGCCTGCTGTCCTTCTCCGAGAGAATCACACGATCTGCCGGAATACGCCAGTCAATACCCAAATCCGGATCATCCCAGGTAATGGCACCCTCACTATGCGGAGCATAAAAATTATCACACTTATACTGAAAAACGACTTCCTCGCTCAATACACTGAATCCATGTGCCAACCCACGGGGAATGAAAAATTGACGATGATTATCCTCCGTCAACTCTAC
>OMCM01001181.1_pt1 | contig 13914 bp, 10 predicted proteins | sample 1645021 | NCBI WGS metagenome assembly OMCM01 (sample SAMEA103958142, study PRJEB25191) | human gut metagenome | biome: human-associated habitat [ENVO:00009003]; feature: intestine environment [ENVO:2100002]; material: feces | place: Germany | collected 2013/2015
TCTTTCAAGAATGAAAATCTTGCGTCCTAGCCGATAGACGAATGGGCCCTTGATAAAAATGCGCCTTAGATATATAAAGTAAGGCGCCCTTTCCAAATGTGAGTGCAAATATAGAGCTGTTTTTTGAATTGACAAAATTTTTACCTAAAAATCTTTCATTTACCTTTCTATCGCATACAATCTGCACAGACTTTCCCGCTCGAACAGGAACTACTGCCCCTAAAAACTACTACGATCTACATTAGTAATTTTTATTATAGGCTCTACCCCATATTAAAAAACTACTTGCCGCTGTTACCCTGCATTACAATAGCCTCCGACCTCCCTTTTCGTTTTAGCAACCAGCCCTATTCAATCCTGCGGGCATAGTCAATGCTGCCCCGCTAACATCGCCGTTTTAAGAAATCCACGACGACCGATTTCCGTTTTATTGACCTCTTTCACATCGATTATTTTTTCAACTCTTTTATAATCCGAGCAGGATTACCTGCGACAACTGTCATAGGCGGCACATCTTTGGTCACCACACTGTTCGCCCCCACGATAGCCCCGTATCCTATTCTCACTCCGGGGAGAATCGTAGCATTGATTCCGACCCAAACTCTATCTTCAAGAACAACAGGGCGACCATAAGTCGCATCCCGATTTTCCAGGTCGGGATCATGATTAATAGTAATAATATTTACTTTCGGTCCCAAAAAGACATTTTCACCGAGAGTAATACCCCCTCGTCCGAAAAACGTACAACACTGTTGAATAAAGCAACCTTTCCCTATTTTTATGTGTTTCCCATAATCCACATAAAACGGAGGCAACAAAGTAATAGATTCGTCCACTTCACACCCGAGAATTACACTCAATATCCGACGAACCTCATCGGGTGTATGATAACCGGTATTCAATTCGGTCGCCATTTTCATAGTATCCCAAATGGCATTTATCAATTCATCGTATCCCGGATCCGACGGGGAAACCATCTCTCCGTTCAGATCTCTTTCAAAAATAGTATGAGCATTCATAATAATCTGTTTTATATCCGTTACAAAGTTAAAAAGAAAGCCCCGTGGCGACTTTGCCACAGGGCTCAAAACTCTTTGTCATAAAGCTCGATTCATCGAGATAACGGCTTTCACCGACTTTCCTTTTTACCATTTTCAACGACCTGCTTAGCCCATTCGGTAGCCACCGCAACGCCTCCGTTGAGTAACTTGCCGTCGTTCCAAGTCACGTTTGGATAAAGTTTCCTGAGCTGTCTTACACTATGGGCTATCGAACTTCCCCCGGAAGTAGCGAACGGGATAACGGTTTTACCGGAAAAATCGTATTTTTCAAGAAACGTATTGACCGGACGCGGACACAAGTCCCACCAAATAGGATAGCCGAGAAATACGATATCGTAATCTTTCATATCGAGAGGTTCCCCACCCAGTTCGGGGCGAGAATCCTCGTCGGCCATTTCGACCGAACTCCGGCTCGACTTGTCATTCCAATCGAGATCGGCCGAAGTATAGGCTTCGGCAGGAGTAATCCGGTAAAGCCGGCCATAGACCGCACCGGCAATAGACTCTGCCACCCTCCCGGTAGTTCCGGTACAAGAAAAATAGGCCACAAGAATTTTCTTACTCACCGGTTCGGTGGTATCTGTCGCCTGTCGTTGAGTTTGTGACGAACAACTAAAACTGAGAATACTCATAAGTATCAATACTATCTGTTTCATACTATATTCATTTTGAAATAAACTACAAGCCGAGAAAAAGACAAACTTGTTCGAGCTATTTCGAGGCTCAGCGTTGATGACGGACAACGCCCGAATATTCCTCTTCGCTCACAGGTTCGAGCCACTCATTGCTCTTGTTTTCGCCGGGAGCCTCTATGGCGAGATGCGAGAACCAACTGTCAGGCGCAGCACCATGCCAATGCTTCACACCGGCCGAGATATAAACCGCATCGCCGGGGAAAAGCTCCACCGGTTCTTTTTCCCATTCCTGATAATAACCTCTGCCACCCACGCACACAAGTATTTGACCGCCGCCTTTGGTAGCTGTGTGTATGTGCCAATTATTACGGCAACCGGGCTCGAAAGTAACGTTCGAAATGGGAATACCTTCTGTCACGACAGGCGCGAGATAGCTTTGACCGATGAAATATTTGGCGTACGCATCGTTAGGTTTGCCGACAGGAAAAATAATGGATTGAGCATACGCATCGAGCGAACAGGCAGCAGTACTATCCGCACAGTCTACCCACACCTCTTTGGCCATACGAAACGCCGCCCATGCTTTGGGCCAACCAGCATAGAACGCAGCATGAGTAAGAATTTCAGCGATTTCAGTTTTGGTCACCCCGTTCTTCTTGGCCGATTCAAGATGATACTTGAACGAAGAATCTATCAACCCCTGTGACATGAGAGCAACGACAGTCACGATAGAGCGGTCACGAAGCGAAAGCAAATCGTTACGACTCCATACCTCTCCAAAAAGAATATCATCATTTAAATGCGCAAACTTGGGAGCGAACTCACCAAGCGCATCATGTCCGTCTGTCTGTCGGATTTTCTCTTGTGATTTTGTCATAATCGGAAATATTAAAATTGACAATAAAACCCATAAAACTACTTTTGTTTTCATACCCTATGATTTTAATTGAACACTACAAAATACCAGTTCTCCAACCCATCATATAGAAATCAGGCAAATGGGAAATCGGAAACAGACAGACATCAGGCTATATCGATCATCGTCTATTTCCGCACGATGTACAAAGGTACGAAACAGATCTCGCAACGATTTTGCTATAAAGCTCAAATCTATTTGCCATAAAGCTCACCCTGCCACGATGGTGCGACCCCATAGGTCTCTTTATACACTTTGGAAAAATGCGACAGATTTTTAAAGCCCACATCGAAACAAGCCTCCGTGACTTTCTTTTTCCCCGACCGAATTAAATCATGCGCCGCTTCAAGACGTCGTCTGATAATCCATTTCTGAGGTGTCAAATCGCTCACTTTGGCAAAATCCCGTTTAAAAGTAGCCAAACTACGCCCCGTATAACTGGCGATTTCTTTCATCGAGAGATCGCACATATAATTCTCGTTCAAGTAATCGAGAATATCGATTTTCCACGGTTCCACGAAATCGAATAACGATGCATACAGATTACGGTCGGTATTGAGCAAGACATACACACCTTCGATCATCTTCAATTTCAAAATCTTTTCCGAGGGTTTCTCCCCGGCATCGAAATACGGAATAACCGACTCGAACAAAGAGCGGATATCCGGTCTATTTTTCGGCAAGAGGAGTAAGCTCGCTTTCTCTCGTTTGGAGTCGATTGGAATCTGCTGCCGATCGAGTGTTTGGTAAAACTCCCTCAAAAAAGCCTTCGAAAATTTCAACACAATGGAACGATAAGGCTCACCCTTCCCGACCCTCTTTTGCAACCACATTCGGTTATCACGCCGCATAAAGGCACAATCTCCCGGATACAAAACGGTTTTCTTTCCACGTTCCTCGATCTCCAATCTACCGGAACACTGATAAATGAGCGTATGTTCCCGATTTTCATGAGCACACTCCCGATCATCGGCAAAATAACTCGCTATAAGCACATTCGAGCAATCGAATACATCTAACTGTTCCATATCATCAGCCTTTTATATGGACAAATATAATGCATTGTATCTGTACAATATTTGCTGTGAAGCTCAATTTTCACACTCCCGATACAACCACTGCTCCCGAATAAATAAAATCAATGCGCCGAACCAGTACCGGCCTTTGGATAAAACAACTATTTTTGTAGAAAAATTTACCGGGAGAATGCTCGAAAAAACATTAGGAATAGTACTGCACATCATTCCCTATAACGACAAAATATCGGTAGCCCATTTGTACACCGAACAATATGGCCGATCTTCCTATCTTATTCCACAAGGGGGTGGGAAAAAAGCTCGCATGTTTCGGTCCCTCTTCATGCCGTTCTCTATTTTGGAACTTGATATAGACTACCGGAACAGCCGGGAATTGCAAAAAATCATCGAAGCGCGCACGGTTTTACCTCTTCAAAACATCTATTCCGATCCGGTAAAAAATGCAGAAGCGCTCTTTTTATCCGAAGTACTCTGTCAAACCATAAAAGAACCCGAACCCAATCTCCCGCTTTTCGCCTTCATCGCCCGTTCCATTCAAGTCCTCAATATAATGGAAGAAGGTAAAGCCAATTTTCATCTCTGTTTCCTGCTGCAATTATGCAGTTTTCTCGGGTTCAGCCCCAATATGGAAACCTATCGACCCGGATATTTTTTCGACATGTTGAACGGCATTTTTTCCCCCTCGCGCCCCATTCACACCTACACACTCGATGCCCGCGAAGCCGAAATTTTCGCCCGTCTCACCCGTATGGATTTCAATAATCTTCGCTACTTCAAATTCAATCGGGGAGAGAGAAACGCCATACTCGACCGAATTTTAACATACTACCGGCTACACCAACCCGACATTTCGGAGCTCCGGTCTCCCGAAATATTACGAGCCATATTCGACTAATATGCTGCAAAGGTTGACTATTACAAAATTTTATACTACTTTTGTCGACCGAAATGCCCTTGTAGTTCAATGGATAGAACGGAAGTTTCCTAAACTTTAAATCCGAGTTCGATTCTCGGCGAGGGTACAAAAAAAGGAATCCGAATCCGGATTCCTTTTTTTTGTATTTATACGCTTACCTTTATTTTGCAGCGGCTTCTTTGGCAGCCTTTTTAGCGATACTACGTCGTTGGATTTCGTAAGCAATCGGAGTAGCCACGAACAAGGTCGAAGCCGTACCGACAATCACACCGAACAACATAGCGAATGTAAAGCTGCGAATAACATCGCCACCCAAAATAAAGATACACAACAATACGATAGCCGTACTTAATGAAGTATTAAGAGTACGAGTCAACGTACTATTCAAAGCATCGTTAATAACGAGTGCACGGTCTCGTTTCGGATATAAACCCTTCACTTCACGAATACGGTCGAATACTACCACCGTATCATTTACCGAGTAACCGATTACCGTCAATATAGCTGCAATAAACGACTGATCCATCTCCATAGAGAAAGGTAATATACCATACAGCAAAGAATACAGCCCGATGATAGAGAACGCAGTAAAGGCCACAGAAGCCAACGTACCCACACTAAACGAAATATCACGGAATCGCAACAAGATGTAAAGAGCCATCGCTATCAACGAAAGAATGACAGCCCAGAATGCCCCCACCTTAATATCATCGGCAATGCTCGGTCCTACTTTCTGACGACTTTGAATCATATTTTCGGTAAACTCTTCATAAGAAGCATCCCCTAAAACACTCTTCATTCCCTCATAAAGTTTCGTCTCGATCTCTTTATCTATATTTTCATCTTGATCAGCAATACGATAGTTGGTCGAAATACGCACCTGATCGTCGCTCGTGATAGTTATCACCGAAAGAGAACTACCCTCGAAAGCTGGTTTCAGCATCTCACTGATTTCAACCGGTTTCACCGGTTTATCAAAACGAACTACATAATTACGACCACCCGAAAAATCAATACCCTGATTCAAACCTCTGATTGCCAAAGAACCTACCATAACTACAATGATAGCAGTAGCAACCGTAAATCCGACCTTGCGCATACCGAGGAAATTAATTCTCGTATTCGTAAGCAAATTCTTGGATATGCGGGTCGTAAATGTAAGATTATTGAATTTACCTCTATTCAAACCGGCCTCGAAGATAAGGCGGGTAATGAAAATAGCCGTAAAGAACGAAGTAAGAATACTAACGATCAATGTCGTAGCAAAACCCTTGATAGGACCTGTCCCGTATACCAATAGAATGAAACCGGTAATAATCGTAGTCAAGTTCGAGTCGAAAATCGCAGAGAAAGCATGCTTGTAACCATCGGCGATAGAAGATTTCAAACTCTTGCCCAAACGAAGCTCCTCTTTGGTACGCTCGAATATCAGCACGTTGGCATCGACAGCCATACCCATCGACAAAACGATACCGGCAACACCCGAAAGCGTGAGCACCGCTTGTAACGAGGCCAAAATACCCATCGTGAAAAACAAGTTACATATAACACCGAAACTGGCGATAAGACCCGGAGTAGCCCCATACATCATGATCATATAGATCATCAGCAAGATGATAGCGGCGACAAACGAAATCACACCGCTTTGGATAGCTTCCTGTCCCAACGAAGGACCGATAATATCCTCTTGAACAATAGTCACGGCAGCAGCCATCTTACCCGACTTCAACACGTTAGCCAAGTCCTTAGCCTCTTCGGGAGAGAAACCTCCGGTAATCTGCGAACTACCGCCCGAAATAGCCGAGTTGACATTGGGGAAAGAATATACCTGATTATCCAACACGATAGCAATCGCATTGCCGATATTGTCACGAGTAAGTTTTTCCCATACTTTGGCTCCCTCGGCATTCATGGTCATGCTCACCACAGAACCCTGTATCTTATCGAAGTCGTCACGAGCATCGGTTATTACATCGCCACCTAACGGAGCCTTGCCGCCTTTACCGGCTTTCAATGCGATAAGCTGATACATGGTTTGCTTTTCATCGATGGCTTTTACCGTCCAGCGGAGAATGAGGTCGCTCGGAAGAATATCGCGGGCGATTTTGCTTGCCAACATGGCATTCACCGCTGCCGTATCGTTCTTATTGACAATACCGATAACCGGAGATCCTCCGTAACTTTGTGTATAATTCATCAACGAAAGCAACGGATTCTGTTTACGGATACGCTCCATAGTTTCGGCTTCCGATGCCTCCTGCTGTAATTTTTTCTTCAACGACGAAGCCGTGCTGTCAGCTGCAACGGCTGCGGTATCGGGCGTAGCCTCGGCAACGACCGGAGCTTCTTCCTCTGCCGGCTCTTGCGCAGCATTGGCCGCAGCGATAGCGTTATTTACGGCATCGAGTTTCGGAGCAAGTTGTTCCAGTTTATACGTCTCCCAAAATTCGAGGTTAGCACTACCCTGCAACAATTTCCTCACACGCTCGGGTTCTTTGATACCCGGCAGCTCGATAAGAATAAGACCGTCCTTTTCCAACTTTTGAATATTGGGAGCGACCACACCGAAACGGTCGATACGAGTACGCAATACGTTGTACGAGTTATCCACCGCGCTATTCAATTCTTCGCGAAGAATTGAGATTACCTCGTCGTTAGTCGATCTGGGGGTTATTTTATCTTTTAACTGGAAAGTGCTGAAAATAGCCGAAAGTCTCACATTCGGATCTATCTTTTTGTATTCGTTGTAGAACGAAACGATAAAGTCGTTGTTCCCGGCCTGAGCAGCCTGAGCGGCAGCGATAGCTGCGTTGAAGTTAGGATCCGGGTTATTATTCGACAAAGATTTGAGCACGTCTGCCACAGAAATTTGCAGCGTTACGTTCATACCTCCTTTCAGGTCAAGACCCAAACCTATTTCCATTTCACGGCATTGCTGATACGTGTAATACCACCAATACACCTTTTCCGTAGAGATAGAGTCGATATAATGTTTATACTTAGCCTCATCGCCCGCAGCATACTCTTTCGCCTTATTATTGTAAATAGCGGTTACAACCGAAAACGAAAGATAGAACAAACAGATAAGTGTAAGCAAAACCGCAACGACTCTAATAAATCCTTTGTTTTGCATGTGACTATTACTTTATTTTTTGTTTAATGAATTTCGTATTTTTATCAAGGTGCAAAGATATATTATTTTTTCACAGAAGCCCAAAATTATTCGATTTATTTATTATTAGCGTTTTTTACACCGATAAAGCACAATCCCCCAAAGAAACATGAAAAAGAAAACGGTTATATCTTTTTCAAGATTTAATATTATTTTTGTACTTCGGTTATAACCCGAGGTTCATGCCCCGATCGAAGTGCCGCATTTCCTATATTTCGATGTAACGGCAAATCAATTATTAACCCTATAAGTTATGCCCAATTATATGAACAAAATAGGAGGAAAGCCACAAGAGCGTAGTTCAAATATCGAACTTCTGAGAATACTTTCGATGTTCTTGGTTCTGATGATTCATTATATCCCCTCCCGAACACTGCCGACACACGACACATTGGCCCACGATACGCTCGGCACACTGTTCGATCTCGAATTGCGTAGTATCAGCTTCGTCTGTGTCAATTGTTTTATTCTCATCTCCGGGTACTTCGGTATCCGTTGGAAATTAAAATCTTTCTCCAACCTCCTTTTTCAAATATTGTTCTGGGCGATCGTATGCCCTGTTATCGTATCCGCCGCAACCGATTCCTTCAACATGACCGACCTATTCAAGACATTATATCACAATACATTCTCCCGCTGGTTTATCGAAGCGTACATCGGACTGTACATACTGGCCCCGATGATAAACCGCTTCATCGAAAAATCGACACATCGGGAGTTGGGTATATTCATTCTTGCTTTTTATCTGTTCAGCACCTTGTTCGGCTACTTGGGAAAAGCCTATGACTTCAACAAAGGCATGAGCATCATCAGCCTCGTGGGGCTATATTTGATAGGAGCCTATCTCCGCCGGAAACAAGACGGCATATTCGATCTCTCGAAATACGTCTATTTAGGTGTTTACCTCATTACCGGATTCATTATGGTAGCCATCGCCGCCCTCATCTTGAAAGCAGGATTCACGATTACCCCTTATAGCTACCTCAACCCCCTTATCGTTCTCGAATCCATAGCCCTGTTCTTGTTCTTCAAAAAACTAAATATCGGTAGCATAAAATGGATCAACTATATCGCAGTTTCCTCGTTCGCCGTATATTTAATCCATAACGACCTCTCCATTAAACCCCTATACTGCGCAGCATGCGACTATATCGAAGCGCATTACACCCCATCATTCCCGTATGCCTTGCTGTTTATGGCGGGAGTATTCATCGTATCGGTAATGGCAGATAAAGTCCGGCTGTTCATATACAAACATACGCTATTGAAACTATTGAAATAAAAAGATTATACCCTCTCCTCGCCCGTCGGTTTGTGGGAGAGAGCAAGCAAAAAGGGAGAAAGTTAGATACCTCCTACTTGCTGCACAAAAATGCCAAACTATAAAATAAAAAGTACCACCCTCCTCCCTTGCCGTGTCCCGTAACATTACGGGGTGTTTTGCAACGCAAAATATAGGGGAGGGGTCCGTAGGACGGAGGGGTTAGCTCTACAAAAAATCCTATATCCTATCTTTTTTAGCTCCCTTTTCTTAGGAACTCGATTTACCCCCTGTGACGAAAAAAATTGAAATTAGGCTGCACATCGGTAAAAATAAGTAAACTTGCTTTTGGTCTCGGTTTGCACTATCTTTGTCGCAAATAGATCGATTCGGCAAAACAGAACATAACTTGTTTCTGTTCTTATTTGTACTATCTTTACATAAAATATTCGACGATGAATCCGAAACACCCCCTTTCCACGATAACAATCTATCGGCTGGTCGCCTCGTTCATTCTGGCGATTTCCATATATTCCTGCGCCAACATGTCGAGACCCGGCGGTGGTCCCCGCGATGAAACACCGCCTGTATTCATCAAGAGCATGCCGGTTCCTAACGCATTGAACGTTTCGAAACAGAAAATCGAAATCGAATTCGACGAAATCATTCAAGTAGACAAACCGTCCGAAAAAGTAATCGTCTCCCCCCCCCAAAAAGATATGCCCGAAATTCGTACTTCGGGACGTAAAATAACCGTGATTCTTAAAGACTCGTTACTACCCAACACGACCTATACTATCGACTTTTCCGATGCCATCATCGACAACAACGAGCGCAATCCGCTCTATGGATTCGCCTACTCCTTTTCGACCGGCCCCAAGATAGACTCTCTGCAAGTTTCGGGAATACTACTCAATGCCCGGGATTTGGAGCCCATAACCGGCATGTTGGTAGGATTACACAGCGACCTCGAAGACTCGGCTTTCCAGAAACTCCCATTAGAAAGAATTGCCAGTTCCGACGAATTAGGTCATTTCACGATACGAAATGTAACACCCGGCAAATACCGTCTATTCGCGCTGAAAGACATGAACCGGGACTACCGCTTCGACAACCCGTCGGAAGATATCGCTTTTCTCGATTCTATCGTTATTCCTTCGGCCGATGTTAAATTACACGTCGACACCATTTGGAAAGACAGCGTCACCATCGACACCATTATCGAATACAACCACACCCATTTCTATCCGAACGATATTCTGCTCACGGCATTCAACGAAGGATTCCAATCTCAATATCTCGACAAAAGCGAAAGAAAAGACCGTCGTAAAATCGACCTTTATTTCAAAGCCCCCGCTGATTCGTTGCCCAAGTTGAAACCGCTGAATTTCGAGCAAGAAGACTGGGCCATTCTCGAACGCTCGTTCCATAACGACACGCTGCAATACTGGATAAAAGACTCGCTCATTTACAACATGGATACACTTTTATTCACGGCCGAATATCTCCGTACCGACACGTTAAGACAATTGTCTCTCTACAACGATACGCTCAAATTCATCATGAAAAAAGTCAAAGCGCCCAAGAAAAAAGAAAAAAAGAAAGACAAGGACAACGACTCCATCGAAGCTCCCGAAATCCAATTCATGCAAATGAATGCCAAGATAAGCTCATCTCTCGATGTTTATAAACCGCTTCGTTTTTCCTTTGCCGAACCATTGCAAACATACGATGCAGGGAAAATACATCTGGAACAAAAAAGAGACACCTTGTGGATACCTGTTGCCGACTCCCTGTACACATTCCTCCAAGACTCCATTGCTATCCGGGACTACACACTCACCTACAAATGGACTCCGGGAGAATCCTATCGCATCGTTATGGACTCCACGGCATTCACCAATATTTACGGACTATTCACGAACACCTATAAACAAGAATTCAAAGTCAAAGCCCTCGAAGATTACGCCAATCTGTATCTCTCTATTTCGGGCGTATCCGATTCCGCTTTTGTCGAAATTCTCGATTCAGGAGACAAACCCGTAAGAACGGCCCCGGTCATCAACGGAGGAGCCGAGTTTATGTATATGAATCCGGGTACTTACTACGCCCGCTTATTCATCGACCGTAACGGAAACGGGAAATACGACACCGGAAACTACTCCGAGAAACGACAGCCCGAAGAAGTTTCGTATTACCCACAGGAACTCGAACTGAAAGCCAATTGGGATATAGAACAGGATTGGGACATCTATGCGACACCGGTCGATAAACAAAAGCCCGAAAAAATAAAGAAAAACAAGCCCAAAGAGAAAAAACGGAATTACTGACAATCTTAATAACAAACCGCATGCTACGCCATCGTTATATGAAAAACACCGGGTCGTTACGCCGTATTGCTTTCGGGATTCTTTTTTGGAGTATGGCCAACGGAATTTATGCGCAAACGACTCCGGGTATGCAACCCGAATGGCTATCCTACGATGTCATATACCAACTGGGATTTCTCTGGAAGCGGGCAGCGACAGCTACGCTCCAACTCACCGAATACCCCGACAAATATACATCTGTTTTAAAAGCTCGTACACTCCCCTTTGCCGACAACATATTCAAGGTACGCGACACACTGGTATCCGATATGCAGCGAAACAAAGAACTGCTACCCATTTATTACGCCAAACTCGCTGACGAAAACGGGACTTACCGGAAAGACGAAGTAAATTATACCTACGATGGAAACTCGACCACGGGAAATATCCGCCTATATCGTCCCAAGCGTAACGCCATAGAGGACTATACACTCACCGAACCCGGTATAGTCTACGACATGCTGAGTATCTTTTACGTGATTCGCACCTTCGACTTCCGAGCAATGGAAATGTATCAAATCTATAACACCAAAATTTTCTCCGGTAAAAACCTCGAATACCTCGAAATAGAATATTTGGGACAGGAAATCCTCAAACAAAACAAAAAGGAATACAGCACCTACAAACTTCGCTTCCGATTCTATGACAGAACCGGGAAAAAGACCAGCGACAAAATCTCGGCATGGATCTCTACCGACAATAAACGCATACCCTTGAAAGTAGAAGGGAAACTCCCCTTAGGCTCTATGAAAGCCGTGTATACGGGAGAATAGAAACTATCTGTCATTTGGGCAAGAGCTAAAAACTGACCTCCTGCACATGCAGCGTGATAGGGAAGGTATCCGAAAGATGGAAAGGTTAGTTCTACAAAAATCCTATCTTTTTTAACCCCTCTCATCGTCGCTACCGCTCCTCTATGTCTCCCCTATTGCTCCGCAACTCCCCGTAATACTACGGGACACGGCAGGGGAGAAGAACAAACACAATACACAGGAAAATATTAACCTCCTCCTCTGTGTTTTGCATAGCAAAATATAGGGGAGGTGTCCGCAGGACGGAGGGGTTAAAAAATATCCATAGCAGAGGACGCATATCAAAACATCACTCTCTCCCTATGTTTCTGTAAAGGAATAGAAAGTACTCACAAAGCAAAAAGAAAGCACAAAAAACCGATCGAAGTGTCGCTTTTAATCCTCCCCCTCTGCTCATCGTAGATGAGATAGGGGGAGTGCACGTAAGGTAAGGGGGTTAAAATATAAAGAAAAGAACAAGATTCTCCCCTCCTTTATCGGGCAATAAAGCTACAAAAAGCGGCTGCATTTCCGGGTTCTTTCTTTTCGGCGATGAAAGGAAAAAATAAATACCTTCTACTTCCTGTGTTCATGGCAAGATAACCCCGCCGTTCCGTAACACGCCAAACTTCGGGACAACCGTTCAGCCACCGCATCGCGTAAAGTCTGCGGAGACAAAACCTCAGCTTGCCAATACCCCAAAGCATACACCTCCTGTTCGAAATCGGGAGTGATTTTCAAACGGTAATGAAACGTAGAACTATGTTCGTTCCGGTCAAGTTCCTCTTGACTTTCGTGCAAAGGAAGTGTCCTCAAATAATTAGCTTGCAAAGCAGGGACACGCAGCACCACCTCCTGCGCCGGCATATCGTCGTGCGTAATCCCGAAACAATCCCGGAAATAATCGATGGGAGAAAAACTGTCGGGATAGACGAATGTACGGCTGCTCAATTCGAGAGAAGCAACCCGATCCAAAGCATAAGTCTTGATTTTCCGATCCGTAAAATCCTTAGCAATGACATACCAACGCTGACGAAATAACTTCACGAAATAGGGAGCCGCCAATGTATGCGAACTTGTTACACGTCGGAATGAACGATACGACAAAATAAGCACCCAGTTCTCCTTCATCGCCTCGAAGACGATTCTCAAAAATTTCTGCCCCGAAGGTATATTCTCCAAAACGATTCGATTCCGCAACTCCTGACTCTCGTTCAGCATGTTACTCACCGCAAGCGTGTTCAATGCCCACACACGTGCACCGTTTCCCTGCAAAGCATCCGGGTCCTCGATGTAATATTCATACGTAGAAGCATCACACTCGATATTCACGTCAAACATCTCCTGTATGGCTTGACGATAATTCATAAACGTCCGTCGAGCCATCGGCTTGCCGTCCGAATATTCGCTCCGTTGCCACAACCCGTCTATCTCCCTGCGGGTAAGCCTTCCGTAACGCTGCAACGTATCGATCAGCCATACATACCGATTGAAAAGTTCTTTCGCCATAACACAAATCCACTGTTTTATGATTCCAAAAGTAATACCTATCCCGCAATTTCACCAACCCCCTAATCACTATTCCAAAATTTTCTCCCGATTCCGAGATCTATTTTCACTTACAACAGTACAACAAACAAGCCACGCACATCAAGGGTCCCTCTATTCACCCTTCAAAACGCCATAAAAGAATCATCGGAAAATATCGAATACATAGAAGCTGTTTTAAATTTATTCCGAGACAGATTGAGACCTA
>OMCM01001187.1_pt1 | contig 13752 bp, 10 predicted proteins | sample 1645021 | NCBI WGS metagenome assembly OMCM01 (sample SAMEA103958142, study PRJEB25191) | human gut metagenome | biome: human-associated habitat [ENVO:00009003]; feature: intestine environment [ENVO:2100002]; material: feces | place: Germany | collected 2013/2015
GCCGCGAGGGCTATGAGTTCCAGGTCTCGCCCCCGCGCGTGCTGTATCAGACCATCGACGGCAAGAAGTGCGAGCCCATCGAGCGTCTGGTCGTGGACGTGCCCGCTGAGAGCGTCGGCGCGGTCATCGAGAAGATCGGCTCCCGCAAGGGCGACATGGTCGAAATGACGCCGGTCGGCGCCCGCATGAAGGTCGAATTCCTCGTCCCCGCGCGCGGCCTGTTCGGCTACCGCAACGAGTTCCTTACCGACACCAAGGGCGAGGGCATCATGGCGAGCGTGTTCGACTCCTACGCGCCCTACAAGGGCGATCTGGCGCGCCGAAACACCGGCTCCCTCGTCGCCTTTGAGACCGGCGAGAGCATCACCTACGGCCTCTTCAACGCGCAGGAGCGCGGTCAGCTGTTCATCGGCGCGGGCGTGCCGGTGTACGAGGGCATGGTCGTGGGCGTCAGCCCCAAGCAGGAGGACATCACCGTCAATGTCTGCAAGAAGAAGCAGCTGACCAATATGCGCGCCTCCGGCTCGGACGACGCGCTGCGTCTGGTCCCGCCCAAGCAGATGAGCCTGGAGCAGTGCCTCGAATTCCTCGCCGACGACGAGCTGCTGGAGGTCACGCCGCACGCGCTGCGCATCCGCAAGACCATCCTCAACCACGAAAAGCGCATGAAGGCCACCCACGGCGGCAAGAAGTAAAAAAGAAAAAAAGGAACGGCTGCGCCGTTCCTTTTTTGCGCTTATCCGATCCCGAACAGCCGTTTGCCGTTCTCGGCGGTCAGGCGGATCAGCTCGTCTGTGTCCAGGCCCCGCAGCGCCGCGAGCTTTTCCGCGATATAGCGGACGCTGCGCGAGTCGTTGCGCGTACCGCGCACGGGGACGGGGGCCATATAGGGGCTGTCCGTTTCGAGCAGCATCCGGTCGAGCGGGCACTCGAGCGCGACCTCGACCGTTTTGCGGGCATTTTTGTAGGTCACGGGGCCGTCAAAGCCGAGATACCAGCCGCGCTTTAGGAGTTCGCGCGCCATCTCGACGCTGCCGGAGAAGCAGTGGAACACACCGCGCACAGCGGGAAATTCCTGCACGATGGCAAGACTGTCAGCGTGCGCCTCGCGGTCGTGCACGATGACGGGGAGGTCCAGCTCCTGCGCCAGCGCGAGCTGATCGCGCAGCACCCTCTGCTGAAGCTCCCGCGGCGGGTTTTGCTCCCAGTAGTAATCCAGCCCGATCTCGCCGATGGCAACGACCTTCGGCTCCCGCGCCCACGCGCGAAGCGCGTCCAGACTGTCCTCCGTGTAGGGCGCGCAGTTCTCGGGATGCCAGCCGACGGCGGCGTAGACGCGCGGATAGGTCCGCGCCAGCTCCACCGCGCGGCGGGAGGACTCCAAATCACAGCCAGGGTCGAGGATCAGCCCCACGCCGTGTTCGGGCATGGAGGCGAGCAGCGCCTCACGGTCGGCGTCAAACGCCTCGTCGTCGTAGTGCGCGTGGGTGTCAAAAATCAAGCTCATAGGATGTCCTTTCTTTTTGATAGAGGGGATGATCCCCAGCAAAAGGGCATTTCACAAACGGCGTACAGCCTTGCTGCGGAAAAGCCTTTTGCCGGCTCCTTGACCGCATGGCAGCAGCGGCTGAGCGGAACAAGAAGTACGTCAAATCGACTGAGGGAGAATGACTTCATACGGCTGCTGAAATAAAGCTTCCTATTGGCAGTTCGGGGGTCGAGGGGAAAGCGCCGAAGCGCCGCCGGTGGCGGAAAAAGCGAGGCGGTTTCGAGGAAGCGGCGCAATTGGCGCGCCCAAAGAGGCGCGGGAATTGCTTTGCCGCGACGGTGAAGAAGCCCCTCGTTGTCTCTGGGGTTCTAAAGGGGCTATCTCTCCAACCGAGAGATAGCCCCTTTGCTTCTATTTCAGCACAGCTTTGCGCCGGCGGGGATCTTATCGTCCACCATAATGAGGTTCAGGACCTCCTGCCCCTTCTCGGTGTGGGTGGCGGAGAGCAGCATACCGCAGCTCTCGAGACCCATCATCTTGCGCGGCGGCAGGTTGACGATGGCGACCAGCGTCTTGCCGACGAGCTGCTCCGGCTCGTACCACTTGTGGATGCCGGAGAGGATCTGGCGGTCGGTGCCGGTGCCGTCGTCGAGCGTGAAGCGCAGTAGCTTATCGCTCTTCTTCACGGCTTCGCAGGCTTTGACCTTGACGGCACGGAAGTCGGATTTGCAGAAGGTGCCAAAATCGACCTTCTCCTCCGTCAGAGGCTCGATCTCCAGCGCGGGGAGCGCGGCCTTCTTCTGCGCTTCCTGAATGGCCTCCAGCTCGGCGAGCGCCTTTTCCATGTCGATGCGCGGGAAGATGGCCTCGCCCTTGTGGACGGTGACGCTCGCGCTCAGGCGGCCCCATTCGGCGGCGCTGTCCCAATCGCGGCAGTCCGCTGCCGCGCCGATCTGCGCGAAGATCTTCTCGCAGGAGGCGGGAATGAACGGCGTGAGCAGGATGGTGCAGATGCGGATGGTCTCGAGGAGGTTGTACATCACGCTGGCAAGGCGCGCGCGGTTGGCCTCGTCCTTGGCGAGCACCCACGGCGCGGTCTCGTCGATATACTTGTTCGCGCGCTGAATGACCTTGAAGATGGCCTCCAGACCGTTCTGGAACTGGAACTTCTCCATCTCGGCCTCGTACTTGCCGCGCAGGGCGGAGGCCGCCGCGATGAGATCGGCGTCGAACTCGCCCTCGGCGCGCTCGACGGGCAGCGTGCCGCCAAAATACTTCTCGACCATGGCGGTCGTGCGGGAGACGAGGTTGCCGAGGTCGTTGGCAAGATCGACGTTGATGGTGTTGATGAGCAGCTCATTGCTGAAATTGCCGTCGGAGCCGAACGGGAAGGTACGCAGCAGGAAGAAGCGCAGCGCGTCCACGCCGAAGCGCTCGGCAAGCACATAGGGATCGACGACATTGCCCTTGGATTTGCTCATCTTGCCGCCGTCCATGACGAGCCAGCCGTGGCCGTAGACGTGCTTGGGCAGCGGCATGCCCATGCTCATGAGCATCGCGGGCCAGATGATGGAGTGAAAGCGGACGATCTCCTTGCCGACAAAGTGGACGTCGGCGGGCCAGAACTTATCGTAATCGTCGTACTTTTCGTTCATGAAGCCGAGAGCGGTGCAGTAGTTGAACAGCGCATCGACCCAGACATAGACGACGTGGCCGGGATCGAAGTCCACCGGCACGCCCCAGGTGAAGCTCGTGCGGGAAACGCACAGATCCTCAAGGCCGGGCTTGATGAAGTTGTTCACCATCTCGTTCACGCGGCTGGCGGGCTGGAGGAAATCTGTGTCTTCAAGCAGGTGCTGCACGCGGTCGGCGTACTTGCTCAGCTTGAAGAAGTAGGCCTCCTCCTCGGCGTCCTCCACCTCACGCCCGCAGTCGGGGCACTTGCCGTCCACGAGCTGGCTCTCCGTCCAGAAGCTCTCGCAGGGCTTGCAGTATTTGCCGACGTACTTGCCCTTGTAGATGTCGCCGTTGTCGTGCATCTTCCTGAAGATCTTCTGGATGGCCTCGACGTGGTAATCGTCGGTGGTGCGGATGAAGCGGTCGTTTGAGATGTTCATCAGCTTCCACAGGTCGAGGATGCCCTTCTCGCCGCAGACGATGTTGTCCACGAACTGCTGCGGGGTCACGCCCGCGGCCTTGGCCTTGTCCTCGATCTTCTGACCGTGCTCGTCCGTTCCGGTCAGGAACATCACGTCGTAGCCGGTCAGGCGCTTGTAGCGCGCCATCGCGTCGGTCGCCACCGTGCAGTAGGTGTGGCCGATGTGCAGCTTGTCCGACGGGTAGTAAATGGGCGTGGTGATATAGAATCGTTTCTGTTCCATGGGTATCTTCCTCTTTTCCTGCCCGCGCCGAATGAAAGCGGGGCATAAATTCTCTTTAGTTTAGCACATTTGAGGACATTTTTGCAAGAGGTACGGCGTTATTTGCGCGGGCTCCGCGCAAATAACGCCGTTTTTCTGAGGTATTCTTACGCGATGGCGCGCTTTTCCAGCGCACGCAGCAGCGGTACGCCGAGCAGGAAGCACACGGCGGCCTCGCCGATGCCGACCGTCAGCGCGTTGTAGGCGAACAGCCCCGCGAACGCGGCGGAGAAGCCCGTGCTTTCCCACGCGAGCATCGCGCCGACGATTACGGCGTTGCAGACGACCGGCGGCACGGCGGCGGTCCATGCGCTGCGGCAGCGGCCCGACCACACGGCGGCGAGCAGCGTGGCGAGCGTGCCGACGACCAGATCGAGCAGGCCGTAGGGACTGAGCAGGTTGGTGATCAGGCAGCCCACGGCAAGACCGGGGATCGCCGCCTTGCGGTCGCGGCAGGGCAGCACGCACAGAGCCTCGCTCAGGCGGAACTGGATCGCGGGAAAGGTGAGGCCGAAGAAATTGGAGATCCACGCGAGCGCCGCGTAGGCGGCGGCAATGGCGGCGGCGCGGGCGAGATCGCGGGTAGAGTATTGCAGCTTCATAGAGGGGTATCCTTTCTTGGGAATGTAAACAGATGCGGGGGAAAGACGGTCAGGCGGCCCCGCAGGACCGCCTGACGCGGCCTTAAAATTCGGGGGAGGTTCTGCCGGAGGTCAGGTACTCGTAGTATTGCGCTTCGGTCGCCGCCATGTAGGTCATGACCCACAGCGTGCCGACGCCAAGGCACAGCGAGCCGACGATGCCCCAGCCGATAAAGCTCAGATCGAGCACGAACTTCTCCCACTTGTGACCGGTCATCAGGCGCTGGCTCTCGTCCAGACATTCCCTCCAGCCGTATTCGGGGTGGTCGGCCTTGACGTAGTAGACCATGGAGTAGGCGTAGGCCTTGACGATGCCGGGGATGAAAAGCAGCAGGCTCCACAGGAAGATAAAGAGCCCGGAGAGCAGACTGATGAGCAGCGTACCGCCGAAATCGTCCCGAAAGCCGCGGAACAGATCGTTGAGGTCAATGCCTCGGCCCTCGCGCGCCTGCGCGAGGAAGGCATATTTCTGCGCGTAGAGCATCGGGCCGGTAACGACGAGCGCGCCGACGCCGGGGAGAATGCTGCCGGCGGCGCCGACGATGGCAGAGACCACCAAACAGAACACCACGCCCATGAGCCATTGATCCTTGAAGATGCCGCCGCCGAGCTGGGCGCGGGCGGCTGCCTTCCATTCGCTTCTTGTCATGCGGATCTTCTCCTTATCACACAATATTTCGCTTACAGCAGGTCGGGCAGATGGCGCACGACCTCGGCGCAGCGCGGGCACAGCCCCTCGGCGTTGGGCGTGAGGGAGTGCTTCCAGCAGCGCGGGCACTTCGTGCCGGCGGCGTTTTCGACCTTGACGGCAAGCTCGCCGCCGACGGTCAGCTCGACCTTGGAGACAATGAAAAGGTCGGCGAGCGCCGCGGGGTTCTCGTCCGCGAGGAACACATCGCCCTCGGGCACGGTCAGATGCACGTCGGCCTCCAGGCTCTTGCCGATGACCTTCGCCGCGCGGGCCTCCTCGAGCGCGCCGTTGACGGAGGTGCGGACCTCGATGATGTGCTCCCAGCGCGCCATGGTCTCGGCGTCGAGCGCGTAGGCGGTGAAGGGCTTGTTCATGTCGTTGAGCACCACGTTGCGCGCGTCGTCCTCGGCGGTGTGCGGCATGGCGAGCCAGATCTCATCGCAGGTGAAGGCGAGGATGGGCGCGAAGAGCTTGGCAAGGGTCGAGAGCGTGAGGTAGAGCGCGGTCTGGGCGCTGCGGCGCTCGGCGGAGTCCGCCGCCTCGCAGTACAGGCGGTCCTTCACAATATCGAGGTAGAAGCTCGAGAGCGTGGTGACGCAGAAATCGTTGACCGCGTGGGTGATGATGTGGAACTCGTAGTCGTTGTAGGACTGCTCGACCTTTTCGATCAGCTCGTTGAGCTTGGTGATGAGCCAGCGGTCGAGCACCGGCATATCCTCGGCCTTGGTGAGGTGCGCGGGGTCAAAGTCCACCAGGTTATCGAGCATGAACTTGCAGGTGTTGCGGAACTTGAGATAGTTCTGGCTGAGCTGCTGGAAGATGGCCTTGGAGCAGCGCACATCCGCGTGATAGTCGGCGCTCGCCGCCCACAGACGCAGAATGTCCGCACCGTTCTCGTTGAAAATGTCGGCGGGATCGACGCCGTTGCCGAGGCTCTTGTGCATCGCGCGGCCCTCGCCGTCCACGGTCCAGCCGTGGGTGACGCACTCCTTGAACGGAGCGCCCTCGCCGAACGCGCCCACGGCGGTCAGCAGGGAGGACTGGAACCAGCCGCGGTACTGGTCGAGGCCCTCGAGGTACATCGTGGCGGGCCAGAAGCCCTGATCCTTCTTCATCGCGGCGAAGTGCGTGGAGCCGGAGTCGAACCAGCCGTCGAGCGTGTCCTCTTCCTTGGTAAAGCCGGCGCTCTTGCCGCAGTGCGGGCAGGCGAAGCCCTTGGGAAGAATGTCGGCGGCGTCCATCTCGAACCAGGCGTTGGAGCCTTTCTCGGCAAAGAGCTTGCTTACGGCCTCGATGGTCTCGTCGGTGCAGATGGGCTTGCCGCAGTCCTTGCAGTAGAACACGGGAATGGGCAGACCCCAGCGGCGCTGACGGCTGATGCACCAGTCGGCGCGCTCACGGATCATGCTCTTCATGCGGTCGATGCCCCAGCCCGGGACCCAGCGCACGTCGTCGCACGCGGCGCAGGCCTCGTCCTTAAAGGAATCGACGGAGCAGAACCACTGCGGGGTGGCGCGGAAGATGATGGGCTTCTTGCAGCGCCAGCAATGCGGATAGCTGTGCACGATCTCCTCGGAAGCGAAGAGGGAGCCGGCCTCCTTCATATCGTTGAGGATGACGGGGTTGGACTCCTCCACGAGCATTCCCTCATACTTGCCGGCATAGTCGGTGTGGCGGCCCTGATCGTTGACGGGCACGACCATATCCATGCCGTAGCGGCGGCAGGTCTGATAGTCGTCCGCGCCGAAGCCGGGGGCGGTGTGGACGCAGCCCGTACCGGAATCCATCGTGACATAATCGGCGAGGACCAGACGGCTGGTCTTGGGCAGGAACGGGTGCTGCGCGAGCATATTCTCATAGAAGTTGCCGGGGTGGGTCTCGACGACGGTGTAGTGCTCGACCTTGCCAACGGCCATGACCTTCTCGACGAGTGCCTCAGCGACAATGTACATTTCGCCGTTGTCGTCGTTGCGGACGATGGCGTAGCTCTCGTCGGGATGCAGCGCGATGGCGAGGTTGCCGGGCAGCGTCCAGATCGTGGTCGTCCAAATGACGAAGCTGAGCTTGCTCTTATCGAGATGGCCGAGCTTGCCGAGGTCGTCGTGCATCGGGAACTTGACGTACACGGTCGTGCAGGGGTCGTCCTGATATTCGATCTCCGCCTCGGCCAGCGCCGTCTCGTCGTGATAGCACCAGTATACGGGCTTGAGGCCCTTGTAGATGTAGCCCTTCTTGTACATTGCGCCGAAGACCTTGACCTCCTCGGCCTCAAAGCCGGGATCCATGGTCTTGTAGGGGTGCTCCCAGTCGCCGAGCACGCCGATGCGCTTGAAGCCCTCCATCTGGATGCCGATGTACTTGTCGGCATACTGGTGGCAGGCGGTGCGGAAGTCGGCGACGCTCATGGCCTTGCGGTTGAGCTTCTGCTCCTTGATGATAGCGCTCTCGATGGGCATACCGTGGTTGTCCCAGCCGGGGATATAGGGCGTGTAGTAGCCGCGCATCGCGTAGGAGCGGGTGATGAAGTCCTTGAGGGACTTATTGAGCGCGTGACCCATGTGCAGTCCGCCGTTGGAGAACGGAGGGCCGTCGTGCAGAGCGAAGCGGGGCTTGCCCTCGTTCTTCTTGAGCATCACGTTGTAGAGGTCCATTTCCTCCCAATGCTTGAGCATCTCAGGCTCGCGCTTGGGAAGCCCCGCGCGCATCGGGAAGCCGGACTTCGGCATATTCAGCGTCGCTTTGTAATCCATGTCGTGTCTCCTTTATGTGAATTTTTCTGTTTGCTGCAAAATAAAAATGCTCTGTCTCCCGACAAAAGAGACAAAGCATGACCATACTCTGCGGTACCACTCTTCTTGCCGCCGTTCCGGCAGCCGCTCAAATGCCGCGATGTAACGGTCGCACCCGGGCTGTCCTACTGCGGCTTCAGACGCCTGCTCCGAGGTGATATTCGCTCTCCGCGCCCCGCTGCCTCGCACCGACCGGCAGCTCTCTTTGCGGGCGGACGGGAAGCTACTTGTCCTCATCTGCACATTTCCACATATTACGGTCATTCTACCTGCATTCTTTCGCTTTGTCAAGGCTGAAAATGCTTGCGGAAGCGGCAAAAATAGGCTATACTATCGGCGAAAAATACGCGAAAGCGACAAATTCCGGGGGCTGCGCCATGATCCACGATATCGAGCCGAAGCATTTATACAACGAATGGAAGCCGAACGCCGTGCCGAAAAGGTCGAGCGCCGTCGTGCAGTTCTACGGGAGAAACCTCCTCTGCCGCATCGACGACAACGGACTCAAGCTCCCGAGCCGCGCCATGTTTCCCGACGGCGACGAGAGGTTCACCTACCTTTTTGAGCTGGACGGCAGGGAATACTACCTCCTGCGCGACGAAACGCCGCGCGAGCCGGACGGCTGGACCTACCGCGACATCAATATTTTCCGCACCGAGCAGCCGAAGGAGATCGCCTTCGCCGCGGTCAGCGCGTGGCACCTGTGCTGCTGGTACCGCGACACGAGGTTCTGCGGCCGCTGCGGCACGCCGCTCGAGCACGACGTCAACGAGCGCATGATGCACTGCCCCAAGTGCGGCAATATGATCTTCCCGCGCATCAACCCCTCGGTCATCGTGGCGGTGACGCACGGCGACTACCTGCTGCTCACGCAGTACGCGAACCGCCCCGGCGCGACGCGCACGGCGCTCATCGCGGGCTTTACCGAGTTCGGCGAGACCGCCGAGCAGACCGTTCACCGCGAGGTGATGGAGGAGGTCGGCCTCAAGGTCAAAAACCTGCGCTACTATAAGTCTCAGCCGTGGGGCATCTCCGGCGGCGGGCTGCTGCTCGGCTATTGGTGCGAGCTGGACGGCGACGAGACCATCCATCTCGACAACTTCGAGCTGGCGGACGGCGCGTGGGTCAGCCGCGAGGAGCTGCGCCGCGACTACCGTGACAACGGCGTCGCCCTCACGAGCGAGATGATCGCCCGCTTTGCCGCGGGGCGAGAGTACGAGCTGGTGTCGGAATAAGATGAAAAAGCGCGGAGCAGAAGGCTCCGCGCTTTCCTTATGCAAGGGCTGTAGCGATCCATTTCCCGAGCAGCTGCAAAAGGAGAAAGTGCGCGGGATAGAAAATGTAAAAGAAATATTTTCCGCCGCGCCGCCCGCGTTCGCCGCTGTAGAGCAGCAGGAGCGGTGCGCACAGCAGCACCCACGGCGAGGCGATGAGCAGCGGGAGCAGCCCCGCGAGCCGCCATACGCCCGCCGAGCGCAGCAGATAGAAAAGCGCGGCGGAGAGCGTGCCGAGAAAGACGTATTCGCTGCGGACGGCAAACGCCGCCGCGCCGAAGACGAGACAGGTCAGGACGTACAGCGCTATCCGCTTCCCGCGCTCTGCCGCGTCGGACTCAATGCGTGCGAGCACGAATAGCTCTAGGCAGGAGAGCGAGAGCGTAAAGAGTACGTTTTGAAGCGCGGGACCGGTCCACTGCTCATAGTGCGCGAGGTTGAAGACCGGCTCGCTGACAAGGGCAAAGGCCAGCAGCGTGAGAAAATACCGCTTCCGGTCCCGTGTGTGCGTGAAGCCCTCGGCGAGCAGGAAGACATAGAGCGGAAAAGCGAGATGGCCCAGCACATCAAACACGCGGTAGACGCCCTGCACGGCGCCGAGCCATGCGGGCGCGTTCTGCGGGATGAGCGTGCTTCCGTCCTCACCGCGGAACGGCGCGAAAAAGCCGCGCCGGATCACGAGCATATTCGCATGGTCGCAGAGCATGGAGACCATGGCGATGTATTTGAGCGCGAAGCCGCTCAGCTTTTTGGGGATATGTTTCATGAAGGGTTCTCCTGTGTGCGCGCCGCGCGGAGGGCGGAGCGGAAGTCCTCCCACGCCTCGGGGTGGTCGACGTAGTATTTCGGACAAATTTTGCCGGTCACGTCGTAGTGGCGGATGACGTCGGCGGGAGCGAGATCGAATTCCTCGCACAGCCACGCCGTCAGCCGCAGGAGGCTCGCCATCGTCTCGGCGGAGAACTCTCCCGTCTCGTCGGCGTGGCAGACCTCGATGGAAACGGTGTGATCGTTCGCCTGCGAGGAGCAGTAGGCGACCTCCGAGAGAGGGACGCATTGAAGCACTTCGCCCTCCAGCCCCACGACGAAGTGCGCGCTGGCATAGGTCTCGTGCGTGAGGGCGAGGTTGGCGAAGAAGCTGCGGTTTGCCGCCGCCGAGGTGCCGGGGTTGCCGACATAGTGGATCACCACGCCGTCGATCGTCTCGAGCGGCGTGCCGGGGCGGGAATACGGGTTGAGCGGCAGGATATCCTGCTCCACCCATTCCGGCGCGGACACATCCGCGCCGGGAACGCCGCGGTGGCGGAACCAGTAGACCAGCTCCGCGCCGATGCAGAGGACGAGTACGGCGATGACCGCCCGCTCCAGCCAGACGCGGCTGCGCTTTTTTCGTGCAGCCATGCGTCAGAAGCCGCGCGCGGTCGCGGGCGTTTCGATGCCCATGCCGGCAAGCGCTTCGAGCGTGCAGGTCATGCCCGGCGTGACGATCGCACAGACGCTGCCGCTCGAGGTCGTGTCGATCGACCGGTCGGTCGGTTTCTCGTCCATCCGGACGCTGTACCACAGCTCCAGCTCAACGTAGAAGCTGCCGCTGTAGAGCGTGTCCTCAAAGAGCGAGGCGTTGGAGGCGTGACCCGCCTCGTAGTCGCGGCGCAGCGCGGAGACGAGCGTGTTGGCCTGCGCGGAGGTCAGCTCGCCGTCGTCCTCGCCGTAGGCGCCGTCGCTGACGACGTCGTAGTAGCCGCCGGTGAGATAGGCGTTGCTCTTGTCGTCCGCCAGCTCGCCGAGCACGCGGTCGAGTGCGGCCTCGGGACAGTTGAGCAGCGCCGTCATCGTCTGCGCGACGGAGCCGGGCTCGTTCAGCTCCCGGGAGAAGGCGCGGCAGTCGACGTAGCTGCGGCGCACGACGCGCCCGTCCGTGAGCGTGTAGGTGACGGTGAAATAGAGATAGCTGTCGACCGGAGCGCCTGCGGGCGTTTCATAGGTGGTCCGCGCGTAGCTGAGCTGGCGCGCCTTGTCGGCGATCATCGCGCGGTGCGCGGCGAGGGTGCGCTCAATGCTCTCCGGCTCGTCGAGCTTGCAGGAGAGGTAGTCGCCGTTCGAGGAGAGATAAACGGAGACGAACTCCACCTCCTCCGCGTCGGGCGTATAGCCCTCGTAGCCGGTGAGGTCGAGCGACATGGCGACGCCGAAGCACACCAGCACGGCGGAGAACACCAGCGCGCCGACGCGGCCTGTGCGCCAGACGCGGAAGCTCTTGTGCAGCAGCATTTCCGCGGCGAAGTAGCCGAGCAGGCCGGTGAAGAGCATACAGGCGATGGTGCCGGGGAGCGAGTATTGGCCGTTATGGAGGTTGAGACCGAAGACGAGGAAGTAGATAAGCTGCCCGAGCGAGAACGCGGCGCAGACCGCCACGCCGTATTTGAAGATGGGGCGCGCCCATGCCACGGTGACGATGGAGCCGGTCGCCTCGCTCGCGCGGCGGCGGTAGACGAGCAGGCCGAGCACGGCGAGCACGATGCCGACGGCAGCATAGATGCCGAGCACGCCAAGGCCGCTGAGCATATACTCGCCGCCCCGAATGACCTGATACGTCCCGTCGCTGAGGATGCGGTCCACGCGGGCGACATTGCTCACGTCCAGCACGCAGACAAGCTCCCAGGCAGGCGAGAGGAAGGCGAAGGTCTCCGGAGCGGAATAACCGCTGTAGCCGTAGAGGAAGTTGCCGGCAAAGGTGCGCACGAGGTATTCCATACCCACGGCAAGGAAATTGAGGGTGCCGTAGAACACGGGCGCGGCCAGAATTTGCCCGGTGAACATCATGCACAGCACAGCGAAGGAGTAGAAGAACAGCACCGAGAGCACGGCGGCGAGCAGCGCGGTACCGAGCGCGGTAAGGTTCAGCGCGCCGAAGCAGGCGGCGGTGATGCCCGCGAGGGCAAAGGCGAGCACGAGCGCGGAGACCATGCACACAAGGCCGGTGAGGTAGTTGGTCGCGTACAGCGTCTCACGCCGCACGGGCATGGAATGGAAGCCCTGCGTGGCGCGGGGGTTGGTAAGGTAGGCGAACATCGCCATGGCGAAGAAGATGCCGAACACGGCGCCCATCACAAGCCCGCCGTAGGCGCCGATCTGCAGCAGGTAATACGAGGCGTCGGCCACGGTCGGGACACCGTGATAGTCGGCCAGCTCGTTGAGCAGCGGCAGCGGCAGGAGCAGCAGCCAGATCAGGACGTAGCCCAGCCACAGCGGCCAGAAGCGCTGCAGGTTCTTGCGGAAAAGCGCGCGGTTAAAGAACGATGTCGCGGACTGCATAGTCGGCACCTCCCAGCTCATAGATGAAAATTTCCTCCAGCGTCAGCGGCACGGCCTCCATGTACACGGGGTCGAGGGCGGCGAGCCGCTCGGTGATCTGCTGCGTATTGCCGCGGAAGATGATGGTGAACACGCGCCCGAGATGGCTCTCATGCAGCAGGTTTAGCCCTGTGGGCAGCTCCGGCGCGCCCTCGCCCCGGAAGACGATCTGCATTTTGACCGTGTTCTCCTGCAGCTCGGAAAGGCTGCGCTCGAGCAGGACCTTTCCCTTATTCATGATGCCGACGTGGTCGCACACGTCCTCCAGCTCCCGCAGGTTGTGGGAGGCAATCAAGACGGTGGTGCCTCGTTCGATGACATCGTCCGAAATCAGCTTGCGTACAGCGACGCGGATGACCGGGTCAAGCCCGTCGAATGCTTCATCCAGCAGCAGGTATTTGGGCATACAGCTCATGCCGAGGATGATGGCGATTTGGCGGCGCATCCCCTTCGAGCAGGTGGACAGCTTGCGCTTGGGGTCGATAGGAAAGCGCTGCACCAGCTGCTCGTACCGCTGCTGTGACCACTGGGTATACAGACAGGCGTACAGCTTTGCCATGCTTTCCATCGAAGCGCCCGGCTGCTGATAAATTTCATCGGGGATGAAGAAAATCTGCTGTTTGCACGCCGGGTTTTCATAGACCGGCTGACCGTCGATTTCAATGCTGCCGCTGGTGGGACGGTAGATGCCTGCCAGCAGGTGCAGCAGGGTGGATTTGCCGGCGCCGTTGGAGCCGACCAGACCGTAGATGCTGCCTGACTCGATGGTGGTGGACAGATTTTCCAAAGCGGTGATTGAACCGAAGGTTTTGGTAAGAGAAACCGTTTTAATCATCTTGGGTACCTCCTTGGTTGCAGGGTGAAAGGGAGTCCAGCTGTTGGCAGATGGCGTCGAGCAGCTGCTGCGGGGATACGCCGCGGCTCAACGCCTTGTCCACAGCGTCCAAAACCTCCTGCAAGGCTGCCTGCCGCAGCGATTGCAGGGAAAGGACATCCGGTGAAACAAAGCTGCCCCTTCCCGATACGGTGTAGATGATGCCCTGTTGCTCCAGCTGCTGATAAGCTTTTGCAACGGTGTTGGGGTTGACACCCAC
>OMCM01001194.1_pt1 | contig 13721 bp, 10 predicted proteins | sample 1645021 | NCBI WGS metagenome assembly OMCM01 (sample SAMEA103958142, study PRJEB25191) | human gut metagenome | biome: human-associated habitat [ENVO:00009003]; feature: intestine environment [ENVO:2100002]; material: feces | place: Germany | collected 2013/2015
CCCGCAACCGGGTAATCCCCTAGTAAACTTCTAACAGATTGATTTTCAGAAATAAAATCTCAAACAAGGCGATCTGTAGATGTATTCAATAAACAACAGATTGAATGTTTACACAAAGCAGCAGTGCATGAATAAACATTGACCTTGCCTGCTTGTCTGACTCAATATGGATGTTTGGGCAGAAAATGTTCTGCACTCGCGCGCAGGCATTGAAGCCCAGAAGGGCGCGCTCAGTCTGGGCATTCAAGGCGGAGCCGCCTGCGGCAGCGACAATATGAGCAGCTTCTTTGCTCAGGTTTCGGCTCGCTACAGCTTCTAAAGAGAACGGCAGGAACCTTCTTAAGGAGGAAGGTTCTTATTCCAAACTCCCGAACGACTTGATCCTATTCCATAGGGCATGAGTCTTCGGGAGTTTTGTTTTTTCCCCGAGAGAGCCATTAGAGCTTGAAGCGGGGAGCTGAGAGTGCCGCATACAAACGTCTTTTTTGCTCGTAGGAGCAGGTTTGCATGCAATGAAGTCGGTTCGCTCGGATGTTCGATCTCTGAAGCAATGCCTCAAAAGTGGTGGATGCCTAGGTCGTTTGACCATCTTGCAGTTTCTGGAGCAGGGCGTATGATGATTTAAGAAAACGTATGAACACTGCTCTCGAGCAGTGTTCATAGGATTTATCTCCTCTCAGAAGGCATCGAGCAATGAAGCTTCAACTTCAATTCAGCACAATTGCCGCAGCTGCGGTTCTTTCACTTTCAAGCGCCGTCGCTTGGGCACATTTCGGGATTGTGATTCCAGAGCATTCCGCCGTTTTGGAACAGAAGGATGCAAATGTGCATTTCACTATCGCCTTTGCTCATCCGATGGGGCGCAACGGGATGACAATGGCTAAGCCCGATGCTTTCTATGTCGTTCAGGACGGACGAAAGACGGATCTTTCGGGTTCACTCAAGGCTGACAAGCTTTTTGAAAAGGCTTCTTGGCAGGCCGACTACCGTTTCGCGCGTCCTGGGGTTTATCAATTTGTAGTTGAACCCAAGCCTTATTGGGAACCTGCGGAAGACAAGTTCATCGTGCATTACACGAAAGTTATTGTTCCTGCCTACGGCGATGAGGATGGCTGGGATAAGCCTGCCGGCGTTAAAACTGAAATTGTTCCGCTCACACGGCCTTTTGCCAACTATGCCGGCAATACTTTCCGCGGTCAGCTTTTGGTTGACGGCAAGCCCGCGGCAGGGGCTGACGTCGAGGTGGAGTACTTTAATCGCGACGGCAAATACGAGGCTCCCAATGACTACTTTGTCACTCAGGTCGTGAAAACCGATGCTCAAGGGATCTTCGCTTTCACTGCGCCGTGGGCCGGCTGGTGGGGCTTTGCTGCGCTCACGGACGCTGACTATAAGCTCAAAGAAGCCGGTGCCGAGAAGGATGTCGAGCTCGGGGCCGTGCTTTGGACGGAATTCACCGCACCGCAGGTGAAGTGAGCCATCATGCATATCGCCGAAGGTGTTCTTTCCGCGCCAGTGCTCATTGCCGGTGCGGCTGCGGCGGCGGCAGGCATCGCCGTCGGATTAAAGCGCCTTGATGAGTCCCGCCTCATGACTGCGGGGCTCGTTGGCGCCGCTTTTTTCATCGCCTCACTGATTCATGTGCCGATCGGCGTGTCAAGCGCTCATCTGCTGCTTTGCGGACTTGTCGGCGTAATGCTGGGAGTCTCTGCCTACCCGGTGATTTTTACAGCGCTTTTGCTGCAGGGAGTGCTCTTTGAATTTGGCGGGCTCACCGTGCTCGGCGTCAACACAACTACGATGGGAACCGGCGCATTGGCTGCAGGCATGCTTTTCCATGCGTTGGTTCACCTAGGCGTGTCGCGCCGGCGATTGATGATTGCTGGCGCTTTAGCGGGCGCAGCAGGCGTCTTAATTGCGGCACTGATGACCGCCTGCGCATTGGCATTTTCGAGCGAAGGTTTCGTTGCTTCGGCAGCTGCGCTCCTTGCGGCACACGTCCCCATCATGGCGGCGGAAGCCGTGATTACCGCTCTGGTGGTCGATATGATCGCTCGAACTTATCCTGAACTGCTTCATCTTGGTGAAGAGAGGCCCTTGTGAACATATCAAAAATCGCAGCCGGAGCGCTTGCGCTTTTGCTTTGTACGGGTGCGAACGCACACCGCGTGAATATTTTTGCTTGGATTGAAGGTGCTCAAGTTGTCACTGAATCCAAGTTTTCCAGCGGCAGCCGGGTACAAAAGGGAGCCGTTACGGTGAAAAATGCCGCCGATGGTTCTGTTTTGGCGACCGGCGTCACGGACGATGCCGGGGTCTGGCGGTTCGATGTCACTGACGCGATGCGTCATGCGCCCAAAGGCCTTGAATTGGAGATCAACGCAGGAGAGGGTCATCAGAATCAATGGTCGATTCCCGCTGATGAGCTTGCTGCGGCCGACGGAGCCGGCGCATCCGAGCTCCCGGCAGCTGCTCCCGTCAGCACGCAAATGACTCAGCCAGCGGCACAACCAAAGAAAGACAGTGCTGCGGCGGCTATGAGTGAGGCCGAGCTTGAGGCGGTCTTCAGCCGCGTTCTCGATAAGAAGCTTGCACCGGTTTATCGAGAGTTAGCGCTGAGTCACGATAAAACGCCCGGGATTCCGGAAATCGTAGGCGGAATGGGCTGGCTGATTGGCTTGGGCGGCATTGCCGCATGGGCTCGCCGTCGGCGGTCATAAGCATGTGTCTCACTCTGTCTCCGGCATTGCGGCTAGCCGTTCCGAGCATCCTTGGGACGGCAAGTGCTTTCCTGACCACGTTGTCGGCGGCGGAAGCGGCACTCTTGGGAGCCGTTGTGATCCGTCTCGCCGCATGGTTTAGCGGCGAACCGCTTCGTCTTCGGCGGCTCGCCGCCGTGAACGGTTTTCTGATTCTGATCTGGTGCTTCACGCCCTGGAGCACGCCTGGAGTGACGGTTGCTTCAGCGGGTGTCTTTGATATTACGAAGGAGGGGCTCCTTCTATCGCTTCTCGTCACGATGAAGTGCAATGCGGTTTTTCTGCTCTTCGATGCGTTTGTTCCTGGCATGCGGCTCACGGAAATGGCTTCCGGCCTCCGGGCTGCTCGTTTGCTGATGAAGCTGGTGACGCTTTTGCTTTTCATGACGCGTGAGACGGAACTGCTCAGCCGTTCGTACCGTTCACTTTCGGAATCTGTTCAGCTCCGAGGTTTTCGGGCTTCTATGAATAAGCATTCTTATCAAACGCTTGCAGCCTTTATATCGACACTCTTTATTCGGGCATATGCAAGAAGCCGTGTGCTCAATGAGGCGCTGATTCTTCGGGGATTCTCAGGGCACTGGCCAGTCCCTGCAAGCGGATTGAAGAATGCCGGTGAAGCGGGACTTCTTGTTCTGACGATTGGCCTTGCTTTGCTGCTTCTCGTCTGGGATTTCGTTTCATGATGCAGACTGCGCTTCTTGAGGTGAAGAACCTTTCCTTTTCACGCGCAGACCGCGTGATTTTTCGCAATGCGGCATTCTCACTGGCCCCAAAGGAATCACTCGGCCTCTGTGGTCCGATCGGCTGCGGGAAGACCACGCTGCTGAGAATCCTCACGGGACTCGAGCGTCCGCAGGCGATGACTCTTTCGCTGGAAGGAGTGCCCGTAACTGCACAGAGAGACTTTCAAAGACTCAGAAGAAAGGTGGGCTACGTGCTGCAGAATCCGGACGATCAGCTCTTTTTCCCGGAGGTAATCGAAGACGTCATGTTCGGGCCGCTGAATCTCGGTCTCTCATACGCTCAAGCGCGCAGTCGTGCATTGGATGTGCTTTCGATGCTTGGAATAGCAAATCTTGCCGAGAGCATCTCTTTCCGGCTCTCCGGCGGGCAGAAGCGGTTGGTCTCCATCGCCTGCATCCTTGCGATGGAACCCGAAGTGATTCTTTTGGATGAGCCGACCACGGCGCTCGACCCCGCATCGGTCGATCGTCTCACCCAGACAATCGAGTCTTTGCAGATCGCCAAGCTGATCGTCAGTCATGATTACGCATTTCTCAAACGTGTCTGCGGCCGAATGGTGACGATTCGCGACGCTCAAATCTTGGCATTGGAATAAAACAGAGGGGATGGCGCTCACTGGGCAGAGACGGTCGAGTGCAGAAAATGCGCTTTCGCCGCGGTGCTGGAAATACTCTGCATTCCCACAAAAAAGACAATGGTGTTTGGCAGGCGGCATTCAGTCAGTGCCGGCAATATGAGGAACTGCGGGATTCAGCCTTCAGTTCAATGCGGCAGTGATCTGGGCTTTCCGGCTGAGTAAGGCCTTTATTCTCAATGCCCGGCCTGACAATCGTCGTGGAGCGTTTGGCTGCTCCCAACAGGGCTCGCGTCATTTGGTCAGTCAGAGTTAACGCTTCTCGGCTTTGCAAGCAGGCAGGAATGTCAGCGTACTGAGGCAACGGCGTGAATAATGCCTTTAATGGAGATGTCCTGAATAATTTATGGAGAATAGAAAATAAATTCCCAGAATTGTAAGTATTAATATCTGTTGACTCATATATGAGTCAACCATCTGGACATTCTGCCGGCTGTTTGCTGTTCAAAATATTTTGCCGGAGACTAGATGATGATTTTTATAGTGAAATTGATCAGTTACCGCTGTGTATTTATCAATTGAAACGTATACAATAATAGATGAAAACGGATTTTCAGCAACGTATACGAAATAATTTAATTAAATGAAATTTTATTCAGTCAATGAATAAGTAATTTCACCAAGATTACAACTAGCACTTTGAGATAGTGGTGAAAACAAATGATGTCTTTTTATTTAACCCTAGACGCAGTCTCAGATGGATGAAATTGGAAAGACTGTGTAATCAATCGTATACGGAAAAATTAGAAGAATGAAAGGATGTTACGGGAATGTGTGTCAAAGATGAATTGAGAATACATTATTCATATAATGCGAACAATTCTCAATATCAATTGCTTTATTGATAGTAAACGCATGATTCGCTTAACCCGACAATGCCTATAACTTTTATTTCTTCTGCCGCCAATATGAAAAGATTAACGGTCCAATGGAGTTTCAAACATTCCGCCGTCATGGCGGTCCTGCTGATGGCGTGCTGCTGCGCCCAGGCACAGAATGCGAGTATGGATGAAGATCCTGCATCGGATGATGCTATTGAATTAAAGACGACTTATGTGCGGCCGGAATATGTAGAAATCGAACGGCTGCGTGAAACAAAGGAAATTATCGTCATTCCAAAGGAAGATCTTGTTGAGCGCGGCAACAGAACAATTTCCGATGTGCTTGAAGGCGTGCCCGGTGTTTCCGTTAATACGAGCGGGTGGGGCAGCATCGATTTGCGCGGTCAGGGCAATGATACGGCTAACCGAAATCTTCAGGTGATGCTCGATGGTGCGCCCATTACCACCTTGCTGAATCATCCTCACTCTACGAACTATGACGTCGTTCCCGTAGAGGAACTCGAACGCATTGAAATTATTCCGGGCGGCGGCAGCGTCCTTTATGGTTCAGGCACAGCGGGCGGCGTGATTAACATCACAACGAATCTTCGTTCGATGAAGGATCCGAAAACGTCAGCCTTTGGCGAATGGAATTCAGACGGATATCGTATTGGCGCGAGCGTGGGAGCTCGGCTCAATGAAAAATTCTCTTTCTTAGGGACCGTTTCAAAAATTGATCGGGATCTCTACTTCAAGAATACGTATCGCAATTCGAATTATTACTCTGCCGGTATTCGATGGGATTTAACCGAAAAGCAAAGTCTCACGCTTCGTGCCAGCCGACTTGAAGAGGATTCTCAGTTCATCAAAACGGCTTCTGCCAGAAACATTCAAAAATACGGGAAAGACTACGTCCCTCCATGGACCACGCAAAACGTTGGCGTGGACGAAAATGGTCAGCTTATTAAACGCCAAGTTAGGAGCTATCTGAACGGAGATCGCGCGATCAACAGCTATAACCTCAGCTATGCCAACGATCTCACGGATAGACTGCATTTGACGGCGGATGGTTTTTACAGCGATGGGTATTTCTCCAACAATCAGTACGAGGACCAGATCATTGATCAGGAAAGCAAGGGCCTCAAACTGAAATTGGATATAGATTATCTTGAAGGCAGCGATCTGCTGCTTGGGTTTGACTACACCAAGCAAAGTGCTGACTTTAACTACATCGGCTCATGGAAGAAAGACAGCAGCGGCAAGTATTATGGAGAGCCCTACAGCTTCCTTTACGACAAAACAGTCATCGCGCTATACGGTTTGAATACTTTGAAGCGGGGCGACTTCAGCTTTACTCAGGGGCTGCGCCGTGAGCTCACTAAATGGGGATATGACAAAACGGGCAACCGGATTGCCGGCGCAGATACCTCAGATCGCTGGAATACGGCGTTGGAATTGTCGGCGGCTTGGCGGTACCGCGATACCGGCAGAATTTACGCTCGGTATGAGCGCGGCTATACCGTCCCTGACGGTCTGATGATTGCAGATCAAGCGGTTGTCAACGGGGACAGGGTTTATCAAATCACCAATGCCGAAGATGAAAAGTACGATATGTACGAGATTGGTCTTCGCGACAAGGTCGCCTTCTCAACCGTCAGCGTTTCACTCTGGATGTCGAACACCAACAACCAGCTGTACCGTATGTATGTGAAGGGACCCAGTGATGCACGGACGCTGAATTTGCTTCAGACGCGCCGGTGGGGGGCTGACGTCAGCCTTCAGCAGACGATCGGCAGGCTGACGCTTACGGAATCGTATTCATGGCTTAAAGGAAGGTCTGACTATACATCTGCCGGCAGTCGATTCATGGATGAGGTCGGCAAGGACAAAATCGATTTCACGCGGAGCGGTCTGCAGAAAGTGCCGCAGCACTCTCTGTCGGTGCTTGCAAAATACGACTTCGCAGACAACTTCTCCGGTGACATTCGCTATACCTACTATGGGAAGTACAACAATTTCCTCTCAGATGCAGAGAAGGAAACGGACGGTATTGTCAAGTCCAGACAGATCGTCGATACAAGCCTGCATTTCAAACCTTGGGAGCATTTGGAAATTTATGCCGGCGTAACGAATCTCTTCAACGAAAAGTACTACGACTACGTATCAATCGGGAGCTGGTCGCTGATACCGGGACGTGAGCGGACTTATTTCGTTGGCCTGCGCGGCACGTATTGATCTCATTCAGTGCGAAGGAGGTGCAATCGCACCTCCTTTTGACGTCAGATCTTTTTTGGAATGCTGTCTCATGTCCCAGTTTATTCAAACCTTCCTGACGGGAGGGTTCATGATGTGGCCGCTTTTGGCGGCCTCCATCGTTACGATCGCCATCGCCGTCGAACGTTCTGTTTTCTACCGACGCTCCGCATCCGATATGCAGGTGCTTCAAGGTGAATTTCTGTCAGCAGTACGGGCTAAAAATTTTGATGCTGCAGCCGCACTTTGCACAAAAGCGGGAGGCACCGTCGGTGCAGTTCTTGAAAAGGTCATTGCAGAGCGCAATGCCGTGATCAATGCTGAGCAGTATCTTTCCGGAGTTGCGGCTTACAGCGCAGCGCGGCTCAAGGATCATCTCAACTATGTGAGTGCGATCGTAACTTTGGCTCCTTTGATGGGGCTTTTAGGAACCGTGACCGGCATGATCCGATCATTTGACATCTTGTCGATCTCTGAAGGACAGCCATTTGCTATTACCGGCGGTGTTGCGGAAGCTTTGGTCGCAACGGGGTTCGGGCTGCTCGTCGCCATTATTGCAATGCTGGTTTATGTCTGGCTCTCTCAGCGGGCCAACCGAATTATTGAAGACCTTGAGGCTGCGGCAAGTGCTTATCTCGCCTGTCTTTCGGAGAAGTAAGGCATGCGCATCAACAGTCTCAAGGAGGACAGGAAACCTCTGCTGATGATCATTCCGATGATCGACATCATCTTTTTCCTGCTGGTGTTCTTCATGATGTCGATGCTGACCATGGTGACGCAGAAAACCATTGCCCTTAATCTCCCCAAGGCGGCCATCGCGAAAGTGGACACCACCAAAACAGTCCCCGTGTCGATCACAGAGGACGGGCGTCTTTTCCTTGAGCAGAATTTGGTTTCAGAGGAGGAGTTAGCTCGACGGCTTGTGTCTTTAAAGACTGAGAACGAGAAGCTCACTGTGGTGCTGCACGGCGATGAAAAAACCGATTTCGGCACGGTGGTTGGCGTTATGGATGTCATCCGCCGTACAGGCATTGAACGAGTCTCCATAGCAACCGAGGGAAGACGCTGATGAGTCCGAAGCCACTTTCCTGGCAGTCGGCATTGAGCGCTTCTGTCGTTATTCATGCTTTATTGGTCGGAGGTATCGGTCTTATCTTTTTCCAATCCGCGCCTGTCGGCGGATCCGGCATGCTTACCGTTGATCTTGGCGGCCCTGCAGGGAATGCCGGCGGCTTGGGAGATATGCATCAAGACGGCCGACTTGGCAGCGGCGGGGCTGGCGCAAAATCCCATTCTAAGGACAGGCGCCTGGAACCGACTGATGAGCCCGAAAAGCCATTGGCCCCGAAAACAGAAGGAGAGACACTTGACGAGCCTCCGAAAGCCGCTGCCGCTGAGACTTCATTGGATTCGAAGCCCACTCCCAAAGCGCCTGAGCCGACATCGACACAGCCAACAGCAGATTCGGGGGATGAGCAGGTGAAGTCTGCGCAGGCAAAGCCTATTCTCAAAAGGCAGAATCCTCAGCCCCAAGTTTCCAAAAACATAAAGCCGGTCATCAAACCCAAAAGAGAAAACTCGGAAGGCAAAGCTTATAAAGGCGAAACCCAAAAGCCCGCGCCGCTTAAAGAAAAAGCTTCCGCTTCCGAAACGGATGGCAAAGACGGCAAGACTAAGCATGTCAACGCAGGCTCCGGCGGTGCAGTTGGAGCGAGCGGAACGGCTGACGGCAAAGCTCAGACTGAAGGATCCGGAGTGGGGGATGGGCAAGGAACGGCTTTCGGCAGCGGCAATTTCATTGCGAACGGTGACGGCTCCTATACGGCATTGGGTTCCGGCGGCATCTCGTACAAAATCCTTTCAGAGGCAGCGCCAAGGTATCCGCGGGCAGCTCGTTCCATTGGCTTCAACAAGGTCGTACGGGTGCGGGTGAAATTCTTGGTAGGACTCGACGGACAGGTTGAAACCACAGAGATAATCACCCGAAATATCCCGGATCTAGGTTTCAAAGAGGCTGCTGTCGAGGCAGTAAAGAAAATGAAGTTTGCGCCTATTTATCATCAAGGGCGTAACATTAAGGTTTACTTCCAAAAAACTATTGTGTTTCAACCTTAAATTTTCGTCGCGCTGCTTCCTTTATTTGAGAACAGCACGGCACTCATTTCACAGCATTTTCCGAGCGATAAATTAAAAAAACAGGCTCCGGCAGATTCTGATGCCTGGCCGCACCTTCAGAGCTCTGGCGTGCAAACATAACCAGCACCAGATTGTAGACACATCGCGGATGCGGCACTTAACAGTGCTTTTCTAGTTTACACGTTTGGCTGCGGCAACTATTTTTAAAGATTGGAACCCTGCCTCTGTCGGGTATCTAAGGCAGTTGTATGCGCGTTCTTTGCCACAGTAAGATGATTAAAACGGTATACAAATGAGCCAAAGAACAAATAATATTTAAAATATAGGAACGCAAAATGGTTCTGTATGCGGCATCAACTATTGAGCGCTGCCTGTTTATATAGTGTAAGCATCACATGGTCGGATTGATGTTATTGAGCGAGAAGCATGAATCTTTAGATTTTGACTTATCCATGGATATTAAATCATATTCGTTTAAGATCCAATTGATCGATCTGTCGCTGGTTAGAATTTTTATATTATGTGCTTTTGAAGGTGAAGATAGGTGATGAGAGGGTAATAGAATTAAGTCGAGATATAAAACATTTTATGCAATGTTTAAATTTGATTTTGGATTATCTTATGACAGTAAGTATTAAGAAGCAAATTCTAATTCTCATTTTGGCGGCTTTTTCCCTGAATGGAACATGTGGGATGTTGGATCCTAAAGTTGATGCTGCTGTTAAGGGACTCAGCCCTTTGAATTGGCCTCTGACAGTTAATGATCTTGAGTTGTGGAATAAAGAAAATTTAGTTGTTGCCAAAAATGAAAAAGAGATCCTTGCTCATTATATGAGATATTATCATGCTAAATCTTCTTTATTGAAAAATGAATTCTATGATGGATTTATATCTCGCTTCTGGGGATATTTTGTTTCGTGTGTGGCATCTAATCCATTTCATAAACAAGAAATATCTGTATTTGATGTCGCCTATAATCATAGTTTTGATATGGAGTATTTTTATTTTTTGTACGGTCTTCCTGGCGGCAATGCTTGGTCCGTTGATTCTAAAAAAATCGATGAAATCAGAACTAATTTCTACACAATGATTAAAGCTTACCCTAAGCTGAAGGATTATATGACGCCGGAAATGTATAAATATCATCCTTTAATGTTTGCGAATAAAGTTTTTCCTCCCCGATTAGAGGTTTGTGTCAATCGATCTGGGAAAGTTTTCGCACAATTGCAAGAAGCTCAATCCTTTAATGAGGACCCGCTTAATAAAGCTAAAGGGCTGAAATATCAATTTCAATATGAAGGAACGCTCAATCGTAGACTTGCATATAAGTTATACGACACCCTTATTAGAAAGGATGAGGATGTTAGTCAATATGTATATGAATACAGTCTTAAGGGTGCGAAAAAATAATGTAGATTGATGGTAATTCTTGTGTGTGAGTGAATGACCTTGAGTTTTAGGTGTTCGCCTTTTGTTATATGTGTTTTTGGCGTAATCAAGGCGTCGGATAAGTTTTAAATGTTTGAATCGATGATTGCAGTTGCGCCCCTTTTTTTATTAAAGAAGATAAAATCTGGCTTTAATCAAAGCAAAAGTGTTCTGAATATTCGTAATTGATGGTAATGCGTATATAAGAGTTTTTCGTGCTATAGGAATGAATTTTCTATTGCTGGGGTATGTTGAAGACAACACCGTTGGAAACGGTCATTTCACAGGCTTTAATAAGCGGCAGCATTGTGCAGCGGCGTCTGCGACGGCTTGGAGCACAGCTTCGGCTGCCTGTCAGCTGAGATTGAATAAATCTTCGATATGGGAAAAGTTGAGTCGCTTCTAATGGTTGGTATTTTCGAAAAATAATGCCAGGTCGTGCATCTGACAATTCATCCAGAAACCCAAAAAATCAGAGAACGCTGAGGGCATTCATTGCAGCCCAATGGACTGCGAATGAGGAAGATTAGAGAGGGGGCAAAGCAATTTCGAGCGGTGAGGACCTCCTGATTTCTGCTGGAGGCCCTCAGGCTGATTTCCAACTTTGGCACAGCTCAAAAATGCCGGCGGGATGGGTGCATGTTTGTCACGCGATGGAGCCGGAGCCCTCTGAGCTCTGACCGGAGACGAGCTGCGTCAGAAAATGATTTATAGCGGGCGCGACAGCCGTTCGGTCTTGCGGGAGCCCAAGGCGGAGCGGCAAAGCGGCGGTCTGACAGGATCAAAACGCCGTTACTTCAGTGGTCGGGCTGCTTAGTCGGCCAATACATCGCTCCATGCTTCAAGTATTTCATGGCGTCTCAAGTCGAGCGCATGACAGTAATACGGTGCGCCGTAAATGCGTCCATTCTTTACCGCATTGCATTCGGCGAATTGGGGGTGTTTCCGGATGAATTCAGTTATTTTTTGTCCGCAAGCGGCCGCATCGCCGGTATAGACGATGAGGTCCGGGTTCTTTTCGAAGAGGCCGGAGAGGTCATCGAGTTCCTGAATGCCAGGGATGCGTTCTTCGGCATTTGGCCGAATATTGATGTTCTCTATTGCAAAAGTGTTTGTGAGCAGTTGAGAGAGTGCACTGCGCTCAGAGATCCGGAAGACATAGCTTTCATGGCGAACGGGACTGCGGATCGCCAGAAAAATTGCGGCCTTTTGTCCCTTACGAATGGATTTGCGCACATCGTCGAGTGCTGCCAGTCGCTCCGTTCGTTCACGAATAATGCGTTCGGCTTGTTTTTCCTCGCCGAAAAGTTTGCCGGCACGGCGCAGAACCGATTCTGTTGATCCCCGCACGTCAAGAATTTTGACCGAGATGCCTTCTTTTTCGAGTGCTTCTCGGCCCGCTGCAGGATTGAAGTCGGCGGATCCGTTTTCTTCAAGCACCACAAAATCGGCTTTCATGCGCCGCACTGCCGGCATGAGCACCTGTGTTGGGTCATTCAAAAAGCACGAAACGCATTCAAGGTGCTTTTCCATTGGATGGAGAAGTTCCATGGATGGTACGTCGCCGCCAATCAAGCCGCGGCCATAGATGCGCAGTGCACCGAGATATTCAGCGGCGGCATCGCCGACGATGATGATGTTTTCACATCTGGGAAACGGAACGAACGGATTGCCCATGAGCTGGTCCTTGGAGGTTGATGATGTGGTCCGCAAGCGGCCAAAGTGATTGCTGATGTGTGACGAGAAGGATTGCGGTCTGAGGGAGTTTCGCCTTAAGCAAGGCAATCATCCAGTGTGCATTGACCGGATCAAGGCCGCTGGTCATTTCGTCGAGAAGCAGGATGTCAGGTTTGACAATAAGAGCCCGCAACAAAGAAAGCCGCTGCTGTTCACCGCCGGAAAGCAGTGCAGACCAGTCGCCCGAGTCGTAAAGCTTTTCTTTGAGATGGTCGAGGTGTGCGGCGCTGAGCAGTTCCTGCGCTGCTTGTTCCGTCATCGTTTCAGGACTTTGCGGATAGGTGAGCGCAGCGATGAGCTCTCCTTTTGGCAAATAAGGCTGCTGGGGCATCCAGAAAATAGATCCGCGTTCAGAGAGTTTACCTTCGTAATTTCCGGCGAAGCCTGAAAGGACTTTGAGAAGCGTGGATTTTCCGATGCCCGACGGGCCGCAGACGATGGTGAAGCTGCCCGGGACGAGTTTGAGATGGACAGGCACGCGGCTGATGTTTTTGCCGTTTGGAACGATGAGGTCAAGGGCCGCGGTGAGACCAGTGCATGAATTGTCCTGACATCGTTTCTCCAAAGCTCGGCGTTGATCGTCCGCTTCGGAGATCCCTGCTTCAAGACGGCGAAGACGCTCATAAGCGGCCGCAAGGGCGGCCAGGTCGTCGTAGGACATGATGATCCATGAGAGTGACCGTGCCACATCATTGAAGGCGCCCCTGATCTGCATGAGTCCGCCCAATTGGATGATGCCGGCGAAAAAACTCGGCAGCGCGAAAAAAATGGGAGCGAGGTGTGTGAATTGTCCGACGCCGACCGTGAAAAGGTTGAGGTCTCGCTTTCGTTTTACCAACGCAATGAGGACAGAGAGAAGCTGCCGGAAGCGCTCGACCAGACCGGCTTCCTCCACTGCCTCAGCATGAGCCCCGGCGATGGCATCTGCATGACGTCGTTTTTCCATGAGGGCGGCACGCAGATTCGCCTCCATGTGCTGAGCATTGATGTTGAGGCCTTTAAGCTTGCGTCCGATGAGGTGTGTAATCCATGTGGCAACGATCGTATAGAGGATGCAGACCCAGAACATGTAGCCGGGGATCGTGATGCCGAACACTTCAGCAGAGCCTGAGAGCTGCCAAAGGATGACTGAAAAACTGCCGATCGTGAGCATGGCGTCGTAAAAGCTCACCAGAAGATCGACGGAAAGATTGACGAGCTGCCGAA
>OMCM01001196.1_pt1 | contig 13719 bp, 8 predicted proteins | sample 1645021 | NCBI WGS metagenome assembly OMCM01 (sample SAMEA103958142, study PRJEB25191) | human gut metagenome | biome: human-associated habitat [ENVO:00009003]; feature: intestine environment [ENVO:2100002]; material: feces | place: Germany | collected 2013/2015
GTTTGCAGAGGTGGTGCAGCCAACAGACAGAGCCAGGAAGATGGTGATGATGTTCATCAGCTCATTGCCGGCGGTCTTCTGGATACGGTCCACGACGCCGCACTCCTTCATCAGGTTGCCCAGCATCAGCATACCGACCAGGACGGCGGCATCCGGCACGATGAGGGAGACGACGATGGCGACCATGACGGGGAAGATGATCTTCTCGGTCTTGGTCACGGTGCGCAGCTGCTTCATCACGACGGTACGCTCTTTCTTGGAGGTCAGAGCCTTCATGATAGGCGGCTGGATAACAGGCACCAGAGCCATGTAGCTGTAGGCCGCGACGGCGATGGAGCCCAGCAGCTCAGGAGCCAGACGAGAGGTGACGAAGATAGCGGTGGGGCCGTCTGCGCCGCCGATGATGGAGATGGCGGCAGACTGCTTCTGGGTGAAGTCCACCAGACCGGTAGCGACCAGCAGACGAGCGCCCATGTAAGTACCAAAGATACCGAACTGAGCGGCAGCGCCCAGCAGCAGGCTCTTGGGGTTGGAGATCAGGGGTGCGAAGTCGGTCATGGTGCCGATGCCGAGGAAGATCAGCGGCGGGTAGATGCCCAGCTTGACGCCCATGTAGAGCATGTCGGCCAGACCGCCGTTGTTCAGGATCTCGACCCACATCGGGTGCTCGAGGCCGTCACCGACAAAGTACTGCATATGGATGACGCCGCTGCCGGGGAGGTTGGCCAGGATCATGCCGAAAGCCATGGGCAGCAGGATCAGAGGCTCGAACTCTTTGACGATAGCGAGGTAGAGCAGGAAGCAGCCTACGCAGATCATCACTGCGTACAGCCAGCCGCCCGGCTCACCGAACCGGGCAAAACCGGAACTCTGGAAAATACCGACCAGAGTATCAATAAACTGAGTCATGTTTTTCCTCCTGTGTTAAAAGGGTGCGGTGGTGTCGTTGACGCCAGCCTTGCCCCAGCCATTCTTGCCGCGGCGGACTGCCTTCAGCACATACTTGCCGTTGCCCATAGAGTAGATGGCTGCCATGATGGCTGCCACAACGTCGCCGGGGATGCCGGCCTCGACCTGCGGGGCAGCAGCCTTTGCAGGAGCGGGCGCAGCGGCCTGTTTCACAGGAGCAGCCGGTTTTGCAGCAGAAGCAGCCTTGGCAACTGCCTTCTTGCCGTTCATGGCGTCAAAGATCTTGCCCTCCAGCGTGATGATGGCCATCAGCAGGACGAGGATCAGAAACACCAGCACAATACCGGTTATGGTAACGATCACATCATAACCTAAATCCATGGTCTTCCTCCTATTTACTTTTTTCTTTGCCGCCCGGGGGGCGGGCGGCAAAAAGCGATTTGAAGATATTATACAATATTTTCCGGGTCGATTCAACAACTATGAACAAAAATCATGTTGTTTTTCACGGTTCTGTGAACAGCGCTTCCCTCTCAGCGGCGGCCCATACGGGGGGTGGCGTCCATGAAGCCGGTCTCCAGCTTGTCGCCCAGACGCAGGCTCATGGCCGTACCCAGCGCGACACAGTTGACGGGGTCAGGCGAGACGGTCACTTCCACCTTCAGCTCCTGGCTCAGGTACTCAGGCAGGCCGTGGAGCTGTGCGCCGCCGCCGGTGAGGACGACGCCGTTGCGGTAGATGTCGCCGGCCAACTCCGGAGGAGTCTTCTCCAGCACCTGATGAGCGGCGGTGCCGATCTGCTCGCTCAGGCGCATGACCGGCTCGTAGAGGTCGGCGGTGGAGACATTGACGCGCACGGGCAGGCCGGTGAGCAGGCTGCGGCCCTTGATCTCCATGGTCTCGTTGAAATCTGCCTTCTGGGGGCAGCAGGCCACGTTCTTTTTCAGGTTCTCAGCGGTGCGCTGGCCGATGGCGATGCTGAACTTGTTGCGCACGAACTTCAGGATCTCTTCGTCGTAGTGGTTGCCGGCCACGCGGACGCTGGTGGCCTTCACCTTGCCGCCGAGGCTCAGCACGGCGATGTCGGTGGTGCCGCCGCCGATGTCGATGATCATCCGGCCATCCGGCACGGTGATGTCGATACCGGAGCCGAGAGCTGCGGCAATAGGCTCATCAATGAGGTAGACCTGACGCGCACCGGCGGCCATGACGGCCTCCACCACGGCGTCGCTCTCGATGCCGGTGATGGCGGCAGGCACGCAGACGGCCACACGGGGCTTGACCATGTGGGAGCTGTAGACCTGATTGACGAAGCGGCAGATGAGCTCCCGGGTCATGGTATGGTCGCTGATGACGCCATCCTTCAGCGGGAAGATGGCGGAGATGTAGTTGGGCGTGCGGCCCACCATTGCAAGGGCCTTGTCGCCGGCCTCAAGCACGCAGTTCTTGCGGGTATCCACCGCCACCACGCTGGGCTGGTTGAGCACGACGCCCTGCCCCTCCTGCGCGATGATGATGGTCGTCGTACCAAGATCGATACCGATGTCGTTCTGTGCCATAATCGTGATATTTCCTTTCTCTGCTGCCCATTCTCTATTTCCATCGCCCATCTCCGGGCGCGGGTCATCAAAACACATTATAGTATAACACAGGTGTATCCAAAAAGAAACCCTTAAAGGTTCTCCCGCTCCGGCGGCAGAGCCTGGGTCAGCAGAGCGGCCAAGCCGCTGTAGCGCAGGTTCTGGCGGATGTTGGACATCATCCGGTTCACCACGTCCCGCCGGCCCACCACGATGCAGAGCTTCCGCCCGCGGGTGACGCCGGTATAGAAGAGGTTGCGGTAGCACAGGCGGGGCGGCACCTGCGCCGCCGGAAGGATGACCGCCGGGAACTCGCTGCCCTGGCTTTTGTGTACCGTGATGGCATACGCAATTTCCAGCTCGTTGAGATTCTCCGCCGGGTAGACCAGCCGCCGGTCGTCCATCCGCACCACCATGGAGCGGCTGCGCACGTCGATGGACTCCACGATGCCGATGTCGCCGTTGTAGGCGCCCACACCCTGTTCCCCGCCGATGCGCTGCCACGTTATCTCGTAGTTATTGCGCACCTGCATCACTTTGTCCCCCACCCGGAAGACCCGGGCCGCGCTCTGCAGCTCCGGCTTGCCCTTCTTGGGCGGGTTGAGCATGGCCTGAAGCTCCGCGTTGAGGGCCTGGGTGCCGGTGGGGCCGAGCTTCGTGGGACAGAGCACCTGAATATCTTTCACCGGGTCGAACTGGTAGCTGCGGGGCAGACGGGTGGTCACAAGGTCGCAGACCAGCTTCTGGGCTGCGTCGCCGTCGGCTTCGAGGAAGAAGAAATCGTCCGTCTTTCCGCCCTTTTTCAGCGGTTCGCCCGAAATGATGTGGTGGGCGTTCTCCACGATGAGGCTCTGAGCGGCCTGCCGGAATATCTCGTTGAGGCAGACCGTCGGCACCAGCCCGGAGCGGATGATCTCGCCGAGGATATTGCCCGGGCCGACGCTGGGCAGCTGGTCGGCGTCACCTACCATAATAATACGGCAGCTGTACCGCAGTGCCGCAATGAGGGCCTGGAACAGCTTGACGTCCACCATACTCATCTCGTCGAGGATAACGACGTCGCACTTGAGCAGGTTCTTGTCGTTGTGGATGAAGCTGACCACACCGCCGGTGTAGTCCACTTCCAGCAGACGGTGGATGGTGGAGGCTTTCCGGCCCGTCAGCTCGCTCAGACGCTTGGCGGCGCGGCCTGTGGGAGCACAGAGGGCTACCCGTTCGGCCTCGTTCTCGAGCAGCTGCAGGATGGCGTTGACCGTGGTGGTCTTGCCGGTGCCGGGGCCGCCGGTGAGGACAAGGCAGTTCTCGGTCATGGCCTTGCGGATGGCTTCCTTCTGGAGCGGCGCATAGGCAAAGCCCTGCGCCAGTTCCAGAATCTGGATGTTCTTGTCGAGGTTTCGGGCCGTCTGCTTCCCGCGTCTGGTCAGCATGGCCAGACGGTCGGCGATGTCCTGCTCTGCAGCCAGCAGATCCGTCAGATAAATATACGGTGTGCCGTCGAACATCCGCACCGCCAGTTTCCCGGTCTGGATGCAGCTGTCCAGCGCCGCCGCCAGCTTTTCGGGGGGCTGGTGGATGAAGTTCGACGCCGTTTCCAGCAGTTGCGCCCGGGGCAGACAGGTGTGGCCGTTGCCGGCGTTGTGGCGCAGAGTGCGCAGAAGGGCGGCTTCCAGCCGCTGGGCGCAGTCCCCTGCCATCTGGTAATACTGGGCGATGCTGTCGGCGTGGCGGAAGTCCAGCTGCAGCGGTTCGCCGCAGAGCAGGTAGGGATTCTGCTGGATGGCCTGCATGGCCCCCGGCCCGAAGGTGCGGAAGACTTCCATCGCCCGGCGGGGGCTGATCTCGAACTGAGCCAGATAGGCGATGAGCTCCCGCATTCCGAACATCCGCTTGAACTCCTGCTGGATGCGGTCGGCCTTGTCCGCCGAGATGCCCGGGATGAGGGTGAGCTGGGCGGGGTCGTTGGCGATAACTTCCAGCGCCGCCGCGCCGAATTTGTCAATGATCTTATCCGCCGTCCGAGCCCCGATGTAGGGCAGCGACCGGCTGGCGAGGAAGGCGTAGACGGCCTCGAGGTCTTTGGGCATATCCGTCTCGCACTCCTGTGCGTGGAACTGTCGGCCATAGGTGGCGTGGTTCTCGTACCTGCCCCGGCAGACGACGCTCTCACCGGCGTGGAGCTCTCCCACCACGCCGCACACAACGGTGACGACACCGCCGCCCGACACCTCGAACACGGTGTAGCCGTTGTCCTCGTTCAGGTAGATGATGTCCTCTACCGTGCCTTCCAGCCGTTCCAGCTCCTGCTCCATCGTCCCGCCTCCTCGTTTTGACACAACTATATATAGTATAGCGGTTTTGGGGGGATTTGTAAATACAACAAAAGCTCCCCCGAAGGGGAGCTGTAGGCGAGGGTCAATCCTCCACCCGCGCTGCGGCAAGCTCCTTCGTCAGGCGCTTGCGCACTGCAAAGTACGCCGGGATGAGGAAGAAGCAGGCGAAGAACCATGCCACAGGGCTGGCGATGCAGGCCGCAAAGTAGCCCCAGAGCGGCACGAACCAGAAGCCCACCATGGCACGGGCGACCATCTCGGCCACGCCCGCGAACATGGCAAGGCCGGAATAGCCCAGGCCCTGGATGGTGTAGCGGTAGATGATGAGGACAGCCAGCGGGATGTAGAACACGCTGTTCCAGAAGATGAAGCTGCGGGCATTCGCCATGATCTCCACCTCGCTGCTCTCGAGGAAGAGGCTGATAAGCGGCACATCCAGCACACGCAGGATGAGGAAGGATGCTACACTGTAGACGCAGCCAATTCCCAGCGCAGTATTGACGCCCCGGTCCACACGCTTGAGGTCGTGAGCGCCCATGTTCTGGCTGGCGTAGGTGGTCATGGCGGTGCCGATGCTCTCCAGCGGCACCGAGAGGAACTGGGCGGCCTTGCTGCCTGCGGTCTGCGCGGCCACGATGCTGCTGCCCAGACCGTTCACCGCGCCCTGCAGCACGACGCTGCCGATGGCAGTGATGCTGCACTGCAGACCCATGGGGATGCCCATGTTGCAGAGCTTGAGGCAGTGGCTGGCGCTCAGACGGCCCTCTTCCCTGCTCCATTTCAGCTCCGGGTAGTGGCGGCCGATGTAGATGAGACTGCCGATGCCCGCCACCGCCTGACTGAACACGGTGGCGAAGGCCGCACCGAACGCCCCCATCCGGAAGGCGAGGATACAGAGCAGGTCGAGGCCGATGTTCAGCGCGCTGGCCACCAGCAGGAAATAGAGCGGCCGCTTGCTGTCGCCCAGCGCGCGCATGAGGGCGCTGGTGACGTTGTACAGCAGGGTGAAGGGGATGCCCCAGAAGATGGTGCGGATGTAGATGTCCGCGATGTCGATGATGTTGTCGGGGGTGTTGGTCCAGACCAGCACCGCCCGGGTCAGGGCCACCGTCACCACCGTGAGCACGACGGCGAAAAAGAGGCTCAGCCAGACGGTATTGGCGGTGTAGCGCCGCATCTCTCTGTAATCCTTCGCGCCGAAGGTCCACGAGATGGGGATGGAGAAGCCGCAGGCGATGCCGTTGACGAAGCCCAGCACCAGATAGTTCAGGCCGCCCACGCTGCCCACCGCCGCCAGCGCATCCACGCCCACGAAGCGGCCCACGATGATGGTATCGGCCAGATTGTAGAACTGCTGGAACAGACTGCCCAGCATCAGCGGCACCGCAAAGGCAAGGATGAGCTTGAGCGGGCTGCCCTGTGTCATGTCTTTTGTCATACAAAGCCCCTCCCCGGGCGATCACTTAACATTTCTTTGCCAAATTTTTACCGACAAAAACGCCCTGCCGGACGAGGGGCAGGACGTTTTGCGTTTCATGAATGGTATTATACTCAGCTTATCGTGATTTTGCAAGGGGTTTTTCTCAGATTTCTTCGTACAACATTGCTATTTTTCTATCGGTGGTTTTTGGTGATTGTGCGCAGGGGGCGGCAGGTCTGCCCCTGCGCAGGACTCTCCTGCTGCACTCCCTCTCAGCCCACGCTCTCAGCCTTTATAATCGAAATCCCATTCAGAGTCATAATATGCGGAGTCATAAAAGGGATCCCACCGAGCATGATCCCTGATCCGTGTCTGCAGGATTGGTTTCCAATATAACTGATCACCCTCCTGCACCGGCTGCCACTCCCACCAATAATCGTCGCTGTCCAGTCTCCATTTTCTTGTCTCCCAATTTCCTTCCCAATCCGGCGGTCGACTGTCATCCTTGCCCGGCTTCCACACCCAGTCACCCTGACTGTCCGTTACCCATCCGCCTATTTCCGGCTGCTGGGCCGTGGTGAGGCTGTCCGGCGAGAGAGTCGTCGGCCCGCTGAGGTCACCGACGGAGGAGGCCGGGTCGTCCTTCTTGCTGTCCTGCTTCCCGCCCACGAGCTTCACGATGTTACTGGTAAATGTCTTCCACACTGTCGGGTCGGAGGCGGGCTGCTTCGGCTGCTGGGCCGTGGTAAGGCTGTCCGGCGAGAGAGTCGTCAGCCCGCTGAGGTCACCGACGGCACCCGTTCCCGGCTGAGTCAGCTCGGGCAGTCCGCTCAGGGAGCTGCTTTCTTGACCGGAGAGGACCGTTCCCCATTGCTTTTTCTCCTGTTTACGGCGGGCGATCGCCTCTTCCACCCGGGCAGTCTCCTGCGCTTTCTGCTCCTCATCGCCAACGCGGTACACGAGGACCAGTTCCTTGCCGTTTCGGCGCAGGGCGGTCTCATCCGAGAATGTTTTTCTATCATATCCCGTCTGCCCGACAACATAGAAGCGATAGAGCCCTTCCTGGGACAGCTCGAGTTCGAACGCACCATTCACGCCGACCAGATCTTTGATTCGGGCCAGCGGAATGACGGCCTCCATTTCCTGCCCGTTCCCATCAAGGAACCGGATGCGAAGCTCATGGACCTCCTTTGCAAGCTCCCGCAGCGAGTCGCCTGTCATCCGAAAGACCGAACCATGGGCGTCGAAGCTCAGGACCTTGTTGACCGGGTCATACTCCGCCGTGGCCACATTCCCAAGCTCCTGTGTGCCATCCAGATGGGTGATCACGCCGATGGCCTCGTACATCTGCTTCACACGGTCCGGCACCTCGCCGGCCTGCACGCTTGGAGCGTCGTCGTCCTCCTCGTCGTCCTCGGTATCATCGGGCTGTTCCGGCTTGTCCGGCTTGTCCGGCTGCTCCGGTTGGGAGGGCGTCCGCCGGTCGTAGCTGTAGTCCTCCATCTTCTTTCCGTCGGAGTCGTAGCGGGTCAGACTACCGCCCGTCACCTTGTGGTCGTCGTCGGAGAGGGCGTCATTGGGGATCTCGCCGACTATGCCGCCGCCGATGGCCGCAGTTTCGCCGCCGGTGCTTGCGCCTGCCTTGGCCTCCACCTCAGCGTCGCCGGAGATGATGATGTGATTGGGATTGCTGGGCGGCGCATCCGGGTCTATCTCAGACCACGCACCCGCGCCGTCGCCGATGCCTGCCGCGCCGGGGCGGGGGTCGCCGCTGTAGCTGCCGCCCGTGGCCGACACCTTGCCGCCGGAAATCTCGATGTCGCGGCCCGGGCCGTACACACCGCCGCCGATACCGGCAGCACCCTCGCCGCCCACGGCTTCTACCGTGCCGCCGGTGATCTCGATGTTTCCGGCACCGCTTTCGTAGCCGCCGCCGATGCCTGCGCCGTCTTTGCCGCCCTCGGCGGTGAGGGAGCCTTTGGTGTCGTTGTCGTCCTTGATGGTCAGCTTGCCGGAGGACTCATGGCCATTCTTCTCGAGGCCCGCATTGTGGCTGCCGCTCTTCAGCTCGTTGGCGCCGTCCAGCTCGATGGCGGCATCGTGGTCACCCTGCACGGTGACGGCGGCTTTGCCCGCATCGACTGGGCCGTCACCGCTGCCATCCTCCTCGGTCTTGCCGCTGACGTCAATTTTCAGGTCGTCGAAGGTGACGTCCACGTTGCCCTCGGAGGTGTCGATGGTGACGGTGTTCTTATCCGACTCGCCGGTGATGACGGTCTCCCCCTCATCCTTCTCGAAATCCTTTTCACCCTGCTTGACATTGTTATAGTTTCCGCTTTCATCGCTCGCACCTTTGACCGTAATGTCGCCGTCGGCGATGTCCCATGTTTTCGCATAGGCCGGGATGCCGGAGCTCACCACGATGCCCGCGATGACGGCGGCGGCCACGCCCCGCCGGAGTGCGCTCTTCAGTCTCATAGTACATCTCCTTTCGTTCTGTGTATCATGCAATGCCGTCGCTGCGGCTCAGAGGCTCTCCTTTGAGATGCTTATTTCTTTGGCCTTCTCCAAGTCCTCCGGCAGCCAGAGCTTTATCTCACCCTGGGTATCCGGCAGATCGTCCCAGTCGTCACCAAGGTCGGCATAGCTCCGCAGGTCACTCTCCAACAGATTGGTATACTTTGTGCCATCCGGGACGGTGGTTTCCAGCAGGAAAAGCCGTGGCTTATCCTCCTCGGGAGCGATGGCCTCAAATCGGGAAGCCAGCTGTTTCAGGGTCTCCTCAAGCCCGATTCTCGGCGTTTCCTCTCTCGCAGGCTCGAGCCACCAATCCAAACTCGGGCGGTCGTCCCTTTTTTTCGCGAGTTGGAAGTCCATCATATCCCGCTCTTGTTTCAGTAATTCGTCGAGTTCACGTCTGAGCTCTTCACTCGTTTTTTGCTCTACCGTTTCCTCTCTCTCAGGCTCGAGCCACCAATCCAAACTCGGGCGGTCGTCCCTTTTTTTCGCGAGTTCGTGGGTCAATATCAGCCACTCCTGCGGCTCTGGCGTCTGCACCGGCACCCACTCCAGATAGCGCTCCGACAGGTCGTCCCGCGTTTCGCCGTCCAGCCGGAGGCTGATGTCCTCCCTGTTCTGCTTCAGCTCCACGTCAGCGTCCTCGCCCGCCGCGTCGGCCATCTTGTCCACGCTATAGTGGGTCATGGTGTCCTCATAGCGGAAGAAGATGTCCTCCACGCCGTCCTCCCGGAGACTGGAGATGTCGGTGGTGACGGTGGAGCGGGGAGCGGCGCTCTCAATAAGCACCACACCCCCCGGGGTGAGGACCTCTCCGGCGTCGCCGGCCTTTACGCTGCCGGGCATGGGGTCGGTGCTCTCAATAATGGCCAAAGCAGGATCCAGCCGCTGGATGGTGACCCGGCTGGAAAAGAAGCCGCCCACCACCATGCCGCCGGGCAGGGGTTCGGGGGCGTTCTCCTGCACCGGGGGCGGGACGTCATCATCATCGTCCTCGTCGTCGTCCGGCTGGGGCTTGGGGGTGGAGGTGTAGTCGTAGCCCATCCCCTCCATCACGGTGCCATCCGCGTTCAGACGGGTCAGCCGTCCTCCCGTCACCTTATGTTCATCGTCAGAAAGGTTCTCCGTGGGTACTTCGCCGTAGCTGCCGCCGATGGCCGGGGCCTTGGCGTCCGTCATCTGGCTTCCCGCCTTGGCCGTCACCTCGGCGTCGCCGCAGATGTAGAGGTCTCCCGGGTTCGGGTCGTCGGTAGGGCCGGTTGCCCGGCCTGCACCGTCACCGATACCGGCTGCTCCTGCGCCGCCCACAGCCTTGATGGTGCCGCCCCGGATGATGATGTTGCTGCCGGTGCTCTCCTTTCCCCCGCCAATGCCTGCGCCGCCTTCGCCGCCCTCAGCGGTGAGGGAGCCGTCCTTGCCCTTGTCGTCCTTGATGGTCAGAGTACCCTCTGACTCGTGTTCGTTCTTCTCGAGGCCCGCATTGTAGTCGCCGCTCTTCAGCTCGTTTTTGCCGTCCAGCTCGATGGTCACATCGTGGTCGCCCTGCACGGTGACGGCTGCATTGCTCTCCCGGACAGGGCCGTCATCGTTGCCATCCCCCTCCTTCTTTCCGCTGACGTCAATTTTCAGGTCGTCGAAGGTGACGTCCACGTTGCCCTCGGAGGTGTCGATGGTGACGGTGTTCTTATCCGACTCGCCGGTGATGACGGTCTCCCCCTCATCCTTCTCGAAATCCTTTTCACCCTGCTTGACATTGTTATAGTTTCCGCTTTCATCGCTCGCACCTTTGACCGTAATGTCGCCGTCGGCGATGTCCCATGTTTTCGCATAGGCCGGGATGCCGGAGCTCACCACGATGCCCGCGATGACGGCGGCGGCCACGCCCCGCCGGAGTGCGCTCTTCAGTCTCATAGTCTGTCCTCCTTTGGTCTGTTCGTCTTTTGAAAAACCAGCCTTTTCTGACACAAGCTTACCAAAAAATTCAGAGAATGTAAATAAAATCTGCGCGAATCGTGGTGTTTTCGGCGTGAATAGCCCTCTCCGTCTGCTCCGCAGACACCTCTCCCATAGGGAGAGGCACTGGCGTGCCGGGCAGGCCCACGCGGGACGAGCAAAGTTTACTCTATCCGAAAACAGTAGTGCCCTGCTATAGAGGGCAGCAGCTTCGGGACAATATCCCTTGTCAAGCTGCTGTGAATCTCTGTAGCAGGGCACTATATTTTACGCCATATTGGGCTTCCAGCGGTCAGCGCAGAGTTACCCGACCTGCCAAGGGCTCCCCCTCTGGGGGAGCTGTCACGCCTGCGGCGTGACTGAGAGGGCTATTCAGCATAGTGCGCCAAAAACTGCTTGGTGCGCTCCTCCTGGGGGTGGTCGATGAGCTGGCGGGCCGGGCCTTCCTCCACCACGACGCCGCCGTCCATGAATAGGATGCGGTCGGCCACGTCCCGGGCGAAGTGCATCTCATGGGTGACGATGATCATGGTGGTCTTTCGGTCGGCGAGGTCCCGCAGGACGCGGAGAACTTCGCCGGTCAGCTCCGGGTCGAGGGCGCTGGTGGGCTCATCGAAGCAGAGGATGTCCGGGTGGAGGGCCAGTGCGCGGGCGATGGCCACCCGCTGCTGCTGGCCGCCGGAGAGCTGGTGGGGGTAGTGGCCTGCCCGCTCCGACAGGCCCATCTGGGCCAGCAGGTCACGGGCCTGTGCTTCCAGCTGGGCGTGGATGGCCTTTTTGTCGGCCTTATAGCCGGGCTGCTCCTTCGCCAGAAGCTCCCCCGCCAGCATCACGTTTTCCAGCGCGGTGTACTGGGGGAAGAGGTTGAAGTTCTGGAACACGAGGCCGAAGTGGAGGCGCTTTTTCCGCACCTCGCTCTCCCGCTGGGTGGCAGGGTCGGCGGCGTCCCACATGGTCTCGCCGTTCACCCGGATGACGCCGGTGTCGGGACGCTCAAGGAAATTCAGGCAGCGCAGCAGCGTCGTCTTGCCCGAGCCGGACGAGCCGATGATGGCCAGCGCCTCACCCTGTTCCAGTGTGAGCGAGATGTCCTTGAGAACCTTCGTCTCGCCGAAATTCTTCCCGATGCCGGAGGCTTCGAGTAATGCCATAATTCAGTATCCTCCTTAACAGCGGAAATAGTCCATCTTTTTCTCGGCCCAGTCCAGCAGCAGGGTGAGTGCGCCGACAAAGACGAGGAAGAAGATCGCGGTGGAGAACAGCGGCCAGATAAGGCCCTTGGCGCTGTACTCCTTTGCCATCATGATGATTTCCTTGTTGGCGATGACGTTCGCCAGCGAGGTATCCTTCACCAGCGTGATGACCTCGTTGCCCATCGGGGGCAGGATGCGCTTGACGACCTGCAGGAGCGTGACCTTGAAGAAGATCTGGCTCTTGGTCATGCCCAGCACCTGACCGGCCTCGGTCTGGCCTTTCGGCACAGCCTCGATGCCGCCGCGGTAGATCTCAGAGAAGTAGCAGGCGTAGTTGATGGCGAAAGCCACCACCGCCGCCACCAGACGGCCCGAAGAGCCGGAGGGCCAGGGGTTGGTCATGCCCAGCAGGCCGGGGCCAAGGTAGATGACGATGATCTGGAGCATCAGCGGCGTACCGCGGATGACCCACACGAAGGTCTTGACGACGCCCCGCAGCGGTGCGCACCGGCTCATGGAGCCAAAGGCCACCACAAGGCCCAGCGGCAACGAAAACAGCAAGGTCAGAAAGAACAGCTCACAGTTGAGCGCGAATGCGCCGGTCAGACGCTCCAAAATCACAGTCACAGAATCACTACACCTATCCGTTTATAATGTAAGTTACTCAGCCAGAGTCAGGCCGTACTTGTCGGCCAGAGCCTGCATGGTGCCGTCAGCCTTCAGCTCGTCGAATGCGTTGTCCACAGCCTCGGCCGCGTCGCTGTCCTTGCGGAAGGCCACGCCGTACTCCTCGACGTTCAGCTCATCCACCATCTTGAGGTTTGCGTAGTCGGTACCCTCGCCGATCATGGCAGAGGCCAGAGTCAGGTCGAGGATGGCGGCGTCAGCGGTACCGGCGGCGACTTCCATCAGGCAGTCGGTCTGAACAGCCTTGGAGATGAAATCCGCCTGAGACAGGTCGGCGTTCTCGGTGATGGTGGTCTCACCGGCAGAGCCGGCCTCGGCCACCACGGTCTTGCCGATGAGGTCGGCGGTGGAGGTGTAGTCGGTGCCGTCCTTCACCACGACGACCTGGGCGTTCTTGACGTAGGGCTTGGTGCAGGCCATGTTCTCTTCGCGGTCATCGGTGAGGGTCAGGCCGTTCCAGATGCAGTCGATGCTCTTTGCAGCCAGCTCGGTCTCCTTGGTGTCCCAGTTGATCTCCACGAACTCCGGCTCGACACCCAGCTTCTCACAGACAGCGGTGGCCAGCTCGGTATCGAAACCGGTGAAGTTGCCGTCGGCGTCGGTGTAGTTCATCGGCTCATAGACGGTGTAACCAATGACCATCTTGCCGTTGGACTGGATATAAGCCAGGTCGCTGTCAGCGGTTGCGGAGCTTGCCGGGGCGGCAGAGGCGGCGGCAGAAGAAGCAGCCGTGGAAGTGGATGCAGAACCGCCGCAGGCGGCAAGGCTCAGTGCCATCGCACCGGCCAGAAAAGCAGATACCAGACGTTTCATATACAAATTCCTCCCTCAGATTCAGCAGAAGAGATTCAGCAGAAGCGGCGCTTCGTTTTACCGCTTTACCATGCTAAATTGTTAAACTGTGACTATAGAATAGCGCGTTTTGCCCCGTTTGGCAAGAGGAAAACCGATTTTTTTGCGTTTTGCCCGCAGACTGCCCCTTTCCGATCGGGTTTTCGGTGTATTTGTACAAAGGACAGGGCGCTCCGCAAGGCTCTCCCTTTGGGGCAGCGGCGATGACCGCCGCCAGCGTCCTTGCCCTCTCCGTCTGCTTCGCAGCCACCTCTCCCATAGGGAGAGGCACTGGCGTG
>OMCM01001197.1_pt1 | contig 13715 bp, 14 predicted proteins | sample 1645021 | NCBI WGS metagenome assembly OMCM01 (sample SAMEA103958142, study PRJEB25191) | human gut metagenome | biome: human-associated habitat [ENVO:00009003]; feature: intestine environment [ENVO:2100002]; material: feces | place: Germany | collected 2013/2015
GCAGCTGCTCATCGGTGAGGCCGAAGTGCTCGCGGACGGTCTGCAGCATGGCCTCGACAATCAGCTGCATGGCGTGGGCGAAAGTCGTATCGACCAGTTCGTCCACCATCATCAGGAACAGCTCGCTGATGGTCCGGTCATCCTCGCTGCAGCGCTTCTGCAGGGAGAGCAGCATGTAGCGAGTGAAAACCAGCGACACATGGGCGCTCAAGGCGTCATAGGACAGGCAGTGGCACTCCGAACCCAGATGGAGCATGGACTTGCAGGTCTTGAAGAACACCTCGATATACCAGATCCTCAGGCCTTTGCCTTTCTCGTTCAGTATTTCTTTTGCTTCAGTTCCTTGTGTTGACTGGGTTTAGAGGGGGTGGACATGTGGGAAGTTTGAGGTAAGATTTTGACATCGAAAAAGCTTCCCCGGTATGGGGAAGCCGTCTGTCTGCCGATTCAGGCTTGAGATGGAATTGGTATCAGCACCTCAACAATGAAATATTGATTTTCAAGGAAGAATCGGGCATTCCCGCCGTAGCTCTCAGCGATGTGAAGGATGCTCTGCACGCCGAAGCCGTGGAATGCCTTGTCATCCTTGGATGTGGTGGGAATCCCGTCCTCGAAGGACACCTGCAGCGCGCAGTAGTTTTCCATGCTGATGTACAGCATATCTCCCCTGGCCCGGGCCTGGAAGGTGATGATCCGCCTCTCCGCGTCCGGCTCCTGCTCTACGCATTCCATGGCGTTTTCCAGCATGTTGCCCAGCATGGCATAGATGTCCGCCTCGTCCATCAAGGAAAACTTGCTTCCGTCCACCATGTAGGTGAAGTTGATATTATACTTGTCACACAGCAGTTTTTTCTCCATCAGCACCAGGTCAATGGAGCGGTTGCCGGTGGAAGGAAGCGAATCATAGATGTGGATTGCATCGGTGATGCTTCTGAGCGACTTGCTCCGTTCCTCCGGCGTCTGCTGCTCCAGCATACGCACTTGATGCCGCAGGTCATGGCATTTCCGGTTGATGATGTCGATGGTTTCCTGGGACAGGCGATATTTTTCCCGCTCCATCCGGAGCATCTGGAAGAGCAGGCGGTTTTTCTCATCCAACTCGCTTTCCTTGAAATAGCCCACCTGCAGCAGCAGGCAGAGCGTACAGCCCAGGATCGCGCAGAGGTAGTGGACGGAGAGGGACATCAGTTCCGGCACCGTTTCACCCCCCCTGACCTGTTCAAAGGAGCTCACGACGATGCAGATGAACAAATTCACAATGGAGACAGCCAGTACCTTGCTGTCATTGAAGGGCATGGTCTTCCGTACGATGCCCTTCAGGATCAGTGTGAAGTAGAATGTCAGCGAGATCACAACGGGTATGGCGAAATCAAAGACGAAGAGTTCCTCGAAGGGTGGCATCTCTCCCCCATGGTAGACCCAGGCCTGCACCAGATAGGAGAGGCGGCTGGCGATATGCTCGATGGAGTAGCCGCTAGCCACCGCAAAGAGCGCTCCTCTCAGGCTTGTGTCGCACACGCGCCACCGCGTTGAGTATGATGATGGCCACAAAATACGCAATCCCCAGCAGGTTTGAGAGCACATAGCCAGGATTTCTCGGGCAGAGTAACCGGAGCCAGGTGATGCCCACCACGCTCAGCAGGAAGCATGACACAGCGGCGAGCGCTCTGACGGGAAAATTCTTGCGCGGTTTGAAGCCAAACAGAAACGGGGTTTCACAGACAAACAGCTGGACAAGGAACAGTCCGACCATTCTCAGCGGCACAAGCAGCATGCCCGTCACGCTCCTCTCATATAGTTCATGAGCTCCTGGGTAAAGCTCTTGCGGAAGGGCATGGTAATTGTGAATACCACGCCGGGCAGGTAAACCTCATTCCGTTCTTTTTTCCGGACATGGCGAAGGTTCACCAGGCAGCCGGTCGCACACTGCTTGATGGTGGTGCCCTCGAAGCGCTGCAGGACATTCTTCATGGCGCCCCGCTCCCGGATCTCTTCGCCGTCAATCATCCGATAGATCAGATAGTTCCCTTCCTTGATGATGCATACGATCTCGTCCACACTGATCTGCCGGAAGCTGCTGCCGCTGCCCAGCATGACTGTGCTGTTGGCCTGGAGCAGTTCGTTCCGGCGGCACCTGGATAGAGCTTTGGTCAGGTAGTTTTCAAACAGGATGTAGGAAACGGGTTTGACCATAAAGCCCAGTGCGCCTACCTCATAGCCCTTGATGGCATACTGCGCCATGTTGGTGGTGAAAATGATCGGGATCTGCTCATTCATCTGCCGCACCCGCTCTGCGGTCTGCATGCCGTTCATCCGGGGAAGCTCAATATCCATGAACAGGATATCGAAGCCGCTGTCGTAGCCGCTCAGCAGTTCCATCCCATCCCGGTAAACAGAAACCGTGAGTTCTGTGCCATGTGCTTCCCCATAACGCTTCAGGAAGCCCCGCAGCCGTTCACTGTCCGCTTCCTGGTCTTCCAGGATAGCGATCCAGGTGGCATTGTTCTTCACATCGGTCCACCTCCGTTGAGAACAGACATTTCTCTTTGATATGCCTCACCGCTCACGATGGGATATGGAGACAGAGCGCGCATTGCCATTGCTGTCAGCGATGCATAGCACAAGCTGTCCTCCTTATGCCTGGCACAGGATTTGGTGCATCATATTGCAATTCGCATCATCATCCTGCGAAGCTCGTTCCACGTCCATCGCCCCGGTCTGACCTGCTTCAGCGCCGGCTTCCATCAGTCGGCGCAGAAACCCGCATCAATCCTGATGTTCAGACACAGATATCCCTTTTGCGCGCAGTATGGCGTTTTCTTCGCTCTCATTTGAACCCCGGTACATTATAAGTGATGTTGCTGCACGAGTCAAGAGCCAAGGCACATATTCACTCATGCTGCATACAGAAGCACGTTCAGCGATGCGCATTTCCATTTCGTACTGAACCTGTACATGGATGGCACCCTGGAGATGACGCCCGGAGCAGTCTTCTATGACCTGGATGACTATACCGTAGCATTGAAAAGCAGACGAAATACCATTAAGCCGCATAACATATCATATCTGAGCCTCCCTCATCTCCCTTCTCAGTTTCCCAACAGCCTCATCCTCCGTTTTCTTCACCCGGCTCTCGGACAGATGCCAGATTCTGCCCATTTCCGCCAGCGATTTATATACGTCGTCGTCAAAACCATATCTGCATTTTATCCAAGTGTGGTGCCGCGGGGAGAGCGCATGGATCGCGGCGTACAGTTCTTCCAGCTGCTCTTTCCGGATGCATATGGTTTCGGGATTGGCCTCATAGGAGCTGGGAAGCTGGGTATTCATCCTGCCGATGAATAGGTCCGCGTCATCTTCGCTGTCGTCAACGCTGCCGGTATGGGCTTCGTCCAGGGGTGTCAGCACGATGTTGGGGTTATCCGCACGGATGGCATCGATGATCGCATATCGAACAGCCCGGCCGGCGTAGGTCAGGAACTGAACCTCACGCGACGGATCGTACTGGGATGCCGCCCGAAGCAGGGCAACAGCGCCCTCCTGGGTGTAGTCATCGGCATCCATGCGGGCGTTCTGATAGTCATGAGCATAGCGGAGGGCAATGGAACGGATAAACCCCATATTCCCGCAGATCAGTTCTTGCGCTGCCCCTGCGTCGCCGGCCTGATACCGAAGGCACAGCTCCTCGTTGGTCATCCGATCTGCTCCTTCGCAGCTTTCAGAATGGTGTAGTATTCAATCAGATTCCCCCGGATTCTGGCTATAAGCCGATTCATCTTCGGTTTGAGGCTTTCGGGACAGTCCGTCATGTCCAGTGGCCCAACGATGCTGTCGGCCATTACCTCTGGATTCAACTGATGCAGATCAAAGCTTTGGGAGCCCTTCTTCATCCGTGCCATCATATCATGCATCGTACCCCACGTCATTATGGCAGCCTGTTTCGCTTTTGACGGGCTGTCTTTTTTCGTGTCCAGCAAAATATGGTCGAGATCCGAATGGATTCTGTCTCTTTCGGTGTACAGCGGCTGTCTCATCGCCAGGACTGTCTGTGCCGCATCTTCTGCCGCCGGCTTATCCTCCGGATGTTCGGCCGCATGCCCGCGCAGCAGATTGCTCAGGGAATTGAAGAGCTGATTCTGCGCAGCGATGCCGGCAGCCATGGTATCATCAAGATAGAGCCCAATCTCATGGATCAGCTCACCGCAGCGATCATGTTCCAGCAGTCTGCACAGCACGGCCGGATCCACCTTGCGGGTAAACAGGCGTTCTGCGGCCTTCACGGTCAGTCCCAGTTCAGCAATGTCATAATTGATCCGGCCGGGATCGTCGGTTTCACCCAGGAGAAAGTCTGTGGACACGTTGAAGAATCTTGCGATCTGAATGACATGCTCATGGGACAAGCTGTCTGTTTTTCCCCTGAGAAACCGGCTCAGAGCGCTTCTGTCCACGCCAATTACCCCAGCCAGCTGGCTCTGGGAGATATTCCTGCTCTTGCACAGATCAATCAGTCTGTTCCGGGTGTCTGACGGCAGCCATTTCTTGTTTTCCATTGTCTTTTCCCTGCCTTGTTTGCTCTGTAGGTCTTATATGTTCTTGATTACCTTCACCGCCACGCCCTGAACAGCGATCGACTCGAAAGCCATGTCCTGCATGGAGGGATTCTCCGGGTGCAGGATCACCCTGCCGGTGCCCTTTTCGTGGAGCAGGCGTTTCAGGGTTGTGCCGGTTTCCTCTGTTAAAGCGACTACGATATCGCCGTCATTGGCCTCCGTGGTTCTGCGAACCACAACTAGATCCCCGTCGCTGATGCCGGCGCCGATCATGGAATCCCCGCTGGCACGGAGGATGTAGAGCTCTCCTCTGCCGAAGATGCTGACCGGAAGAGGAACATACTCCTCCACGTATTCCTCCACGTCCTCCGGGAGGCCGCAGGCAATCGAGCCGATGATCCCGACATTATAGGTATCCTTGCTTTCGGTCGGCGCTTTGGAGGCATGGATATGGCGGATCTTCCCATCATATTCGATGATCCCCCGCTCCTGCATCTCCACCAGGTATTTCTGCACGGAGCCTCTGTTCATGCCTGTTCCGTCCGCTATGGTGCGAATGGAAGGCATCTGGTTGTGTTCCCGATAGTAGTTCATGGCGAACAGCCGGATCTTTTCCATGAGCTGCGGATCTTTGTGCTGCATGATGGCCTCCTTTGGCTCCTATCGTTGACAGTATGTCACCGATAGAATCATACACGAAAAGTCTCCCGCTGTCAAGGTGACGTGTTGCAATTTTGCAACAGGCAGGATTCTGCAGGGTGTCAAATTGCAATTCTGCCGCATTTCGGGGGATGTGTTCATTTTCTCCGTATAGTCAAACAGAGCCGATCATCTTGGCCAGGAGATGCGGATATCCTCCGCGTCTGGTATCGCTCAACGCAGGGCAGACTGCGAATCGCAGCCAGCCTATTTGATTGGCCGCAGACAGCGGCAGAAAGAGGTACACATGACAGAACTGAAGAGAAAGCCCATCCTGGTGGCGATCGACCACGGGTATGGCAACGTGAAGACGCCGGGTTTCATCTTCCCCACAGGCGTCACGGAGTACAGGGATGAACCGGTCATGGCGGCGGACACCCTGTGCTGGGCAGGCCGCTGGTATGCCATCGGGGACGCCCACAAGGAATTCATCGCCGACAAGACGGCTGATGAGGATTACCTGAAGCTGACCATGGCGGCCATCGCCAAGGAGCTGAATCAGCGCGGACTGACGGAAGCGCCGGTCTGGCTGGCGGTGGGCCTGCCCCTGACCTGGGTGGGCCAGCAGAAGGACAGCTTCATCCGCTACCTGACCCAGGTACGGAACCTGGAGTTCTGCTTCAACGGAAAGGACTATGCCGTGGAGATCATGGGCGTGGAGATGTACGCCCAGGGCTTTGCCGCAGTGGCGGATCGGCTGAAGGAATTCTCCGGGGTAAATATGCTGTGCGACATCGGCAACGGCACCATGAACATCATGTACATCAACGACGGGCGGCCCATCAGCGGGCAGTGCTATACGGAGAAGTTCGGCACCCACCAGTGCATGCTGGCAGCCCGGGAAGCCCTGATGCGCTCCCTGCATGTGAAGGTTGATGACAGCATCATCGAACAGGTGCTCCGCACCGGCGGTGCCGACGTGGATGAAAGGGTGGTGTCCGTCATCCGGGATGCCGCTTCCGAATATGTGGCCGGCATCATGCGCAGCCTGCGGGAACACGAATACAATCCCATGCTGATGAAGCTCTGGTTCATGGGCGGCGGTGCCTGCCTCATCCGGCATTTCGGGCCGATTGATCCCGGACGTGTGATCCTCCTGGACGACATCCATGCCACGGCGAAGGGCTACCAGCGGCTGGCAGCCAAGGTGCTCCGCAAGCGGGGTGTTGACTTTGAAGAGTGAGAACCGCGTCAGCTTCACCGTCCGTCTGAATCTGAACAAACCCCGGCACAGGGAAGCCTGGGAACAGCTTCGCAGCGGTTCAGCCTCCTATACGGCCATCATCGTGGATGCGCTGACAAAGAACGCGAACCCCTCTGCCGTCTACCCTGACGCTGATGAGCTGAAGGCTATTGTCCGGCAGGCAGTAACCGAAGCGCTGCAGGAACTGCCGGTGCAGCCGGTCGGCATTTCGGCAGAAAACAGCGGGAAGGACGAAATCTCCGATGAGGATTTCGACATTGCCGATGATTTCATGAGCGGCCTGGGCTGCTGAGGGTGATGCCGAAGCGGCATCAGGGCGGCAAATCCACACAACGAGCGGTATCAGAGCGATGCCGCTTTTTGTGTGGCCGGGTGCAGGGCGGAGCGCCTGCGCGGAATGCAAGGGAAAGGCCCTTGCTCGGGGTCCAGGGATGAAATGCCCTGGGTCGGGTGCAGGGTGACAGCGCCTGCGCGGGATGCAAGGGGAAGACCCTTGCCGGGAATCCAAAGGGCAGCGCCCGTGGCCCAGTGAAGTGTCGAGCATCGACACTTTGTACTGGGTATTACCTGTCGAAAAACAGGGAAATGAGAGTTACTCCAAGACAAACCAAACGACCACAACCACAAAAGAGAGGAGGTGACGCCATGGCCCAATCAAAGCCGCGGGTGTCCCGTCACAATGGACGTTCAGGCAAGCACGGCGTCTATAACCCCAAGCACAATGACCGCCAGTTCGACGTAGCCCATGCGGAGAACATCGACCGGGATCGAACTCACCTGAACCTCTATTGGGACTGGCAGAACGGCCTGCAGGATCATGAGGCCAATCAATCCGGTCAGTATCCAACCTTCAACCGGGTGGAGCGGGATTTCTACGAACAGCGCTACGGGAGCTACCTGGCCGGTCAGACAGCCCGCAATGTGAAAGCCGGCCATGCCGGCCGGAACCGCACGGTGGACGATCTGCTGGCAGATGCGCGGATCTGCCCCGAGGAGACGATCTATCAGATCGGGAAAGAGGGCGACTGCCCGCCGCCCGAGGTGCTGCTGGAAATCATGCAGGAATTCATGACAGTCTTCCGGGAGCGCTTCGGCAGCCATGTGCACATCTTGGACTGGGCATTGCATCTGGACGAGACCAGCCCGCACATTCACGCCCGGCAGGTATTTGACATCGAAAACCGCTATGGGGAGATCGAGCCGAAGCAGGAGAAGGCACTGGAAGCCCTGGGTATTCCGCTGCCCTTTCCGGACAAAAAGCCCGGCCGGCAGAACAACAGGAAGATCACCTTCGACAGCATGTGCCGGGAGTTGCTCCTGAACATCTGCGAAGAACACGGACTTTCCGTGGAGCGTGAGGCCATCTATGGCGGACAGGCCAGCCGGGAGAAAAACGATTTTATCATCGCCGCTCAGCGGGAAAGGATCGCGGAACTGGAACGGCGCAATGCGGAGCTGACTGCCGACAACGAAGCTCAGAGCAGGCTCATTGCCCTGAAGGAGGCGGAGCTGGAGGACAAGCTGGAGAAGCTGTCCGACGTCGACACCGTGCTGGATGCTGTCTCCGATTCCGCCTATCAGGAAGCAGTCAAGGTGGTCGCCATCGACGCCATCCATGCCACGCAGGAAGAAACCCAGAGGGTATTGGACAAAGGAATGAACCTTGCACAATCCCCGGAGACCAGGCTGAAGCCCAGAGAGCGGGAACTGGTTCTGGACTGGCTGGAAAAAGTATCGAGCGCCTTGAAGAAACGTGCTGCGACGATCCTGAAGAAAGTGATCGAAAAGCTCCGGCATCCCACCATGAGAAAGAGCATGACAGAGAAGATCAGAGAGCAAGCAAGTCCCGCTGTCAGGAAAATCCTGGAGGAACACCGACAAACAATCCATCAACATACGCACCGCAGCCCGCCTATGGAGCGGTGAGGCTGCAGACAAGGAGGACCCCATTGAGAAACCTTTTCACCACGGTAAAGTCGGCCGTCACCACGAGACAGGCCGCCGAGTATTACGGGCTGAAGGTCAGCCGGAACGGCATGACCTGCTGCCCCTTCCACGATGACCGCCATCCGTCCATGAAGGTGGATGAACGGTACTACTGCTTCGGGTGCCACGAGACCGGCGATGTGATCGACTTCACTGCCAGGCTCTTCGGGCTCACCGCCTACGAAGCCGCGCAGAAGCTCGCCTGTGATTTCCACATTGATCCCAACACCCCCGCTCCGGCGGCTGCCTCCCCTCTCCGGAGGCAGCTGGCCCGGCAGCGGGACGTCGAAGCCCACTGCATCCGGGTGCTGGTGGATTATGAATGCCTGCTGAAACGGCAGAAGGAGCAATTCGCCCCATCGAGCACGGATGAAACCTAGGACTGGCGCTTCATGAAAGCCTGCGATGCGCTTCCTCTCGTCGGATATCACCTGGACTGCCTGTATTCCCCTGACCCGGACACGCGGAGGGAAGCAGCGGAGGAACTGACCCGGGATGGCACCATCGCGCGAATGGAAGACGAACTCCGTCAGGAGACAAAGGAGGTCCGGCAGCGCCGGACGAGCGACAGCGATTGCTTGCAATCGCCAAGCGAAGCCAGCGAACGGCGCAGCCGTTTGATGGCCGGTAAGGAGGTGAGCGGCCATGGCACAGACCCCGCCCGTGCAGCCTGACAACCGTCCCAGCTGGTGTGAAGGGAAAACCATCAACGAAGCTGCCTTCTGCCATGCCTTCCTGGCTCAGCACAGGCTGGCCTACACCGAGAACGCCTTCTTCACCCCCGAAGGCCGTGTGACCGATGTGACCCTGCTGAAGGAGCAGATCTTCCGGATGCTGGAACCCTACGCCACCACCAGTGTCACCAAGAAGATCTCAAACATCATCGAGCTGCTGAAGATCACGGCGAACACAGATCAGCTCCTGCCGCAGACCGATCGGATCCACCTCGCCAACGGCACCCTCTTCCTGGACGGGCGATTCTCCACAGCCAAGGATGAGATCGTCCGCAGCCGGCTCCCCATCCAATATAACCCGGATGCGGCGCCGCCAGAGGGCTGGCTGTCTTTCCTGGATCAGCTGCTCTACCCGGAGGACATCGTCACCCTGCAGGAGTTCTTTGGTTACATTCTGATCCCCAGCAACAAGGGCCAGCGGATGATGGTGATCAAGGGCAGCGGCGGCGAGGGCAAGAGCCAGATCGGCGCTGTCCTCTCCCGGATGCTCGGTCCCAATGCCAAGGACGGCAGTGTGGGGAAGATCTCCGAGAACCAGTTTGCCCGGGCGGACCTGGAGCACTGCCTGCTGATGATCGACGATGACATGCGGATGGAAGCCCTGAAGCAGACCAACTATGTGAAATCCCTGGTGACGGCCCAGGGGAAGATGGACCTGGAAAAGAAGGGCAAGCAGAGCTATCAGGGCTGGATGTACGCCCGGATCCTTGCCTTTTCCAACGGCGATCTGCAGTCCCTCTACGACCGGAGCGACGGCTTCTACCGTCGGCAGCTGATCCTGACCACGAAGGAAAAACCGGCAGGCAGGCACGACGATCCCGATCTGGCGGAGAAGCTGTGCGCCGAGCTGGAAGGCATCTTCCTCTGGGCCTTCGAGGGGCTGAAACGCCTGGTGGCCCGCAGCTTCCACTTCACCGAGAGCGAACGGGCCAAATCCAACCGGGAGGTCGTGAAGCTGGACGCCAACAATGTCATTGCCTTTCTGGAATCCACCGGCTACATCCACTTTGATCCCAGCCTCTCCATCAGCTCCAAAGAGCTGTACCAGGTGTACTGCGTCTGGTGTGAGGAGAACGCCTGGGTGCCCATCAAACCCCGGAGCTTCAGCGATTTCCTGGTGGCCAACCAGAAGAGGTACGGCATCGAGCACAACAACAACCAGACCAACGCCGCAGGCCGCCGGGTTCGCGGCTTCAAGGGCATCGGCGCCGTGATCCATCTCCCCATGGAGACCGCCGACCACTGGCAGAAGGCCTGGCCTGCCGACAATCCCTTCTGAAAAACACATAGAGTAGGAATACAGGCAAATCTCTGCGTACATACGTACCAGCGTACCAACCGATCGGGTACAGATGTACGTATGTACGCAGCAAAACAGGCTATACCTCATATAGATTCCAAACAGGCTGAAAAACTGAATGCGTAAGGCTTTTTGAACACAGATACAGCTCAGGGTGGCCGGCAGTTCATCCTGAGCTGTATCCTGTAATGAGAACAATAATCAAATCATGAATCGACAGATATGATCATGGAAAGGAGCGGTCACCATAAAATGGAAGCATCGGAGCAGGGCGGCGCTTATGATTCCCTCGCGAGCGAAGCGGCTTTCAGCCGCTGCATGGATTTCCTGGCTCGCATGATCCAGAAATATGGTCCGGAGATCAAATTCCCGGACAGTGAAGCAGAAGAACAGGTTGGGACAAAGCGTGGTGGGGATGTCATTGACATCCCTGCCGCGCTTTTTCTATTGACGCAAGTTCTTCTGCGTGTTACAATGCTGTTGGGACATATTCTGAAAACGGTATATGTGAGAATTGCGATCGTGATCCGGAGGTTGTAATGAAAGCAGTCAAGTGCTACCTGTATACCCGTGTTTCCACCTCCATGCAGGTGGATGGCTTCAGCCTGGACGCGCAGAAAGATCGGCTCCGGAAATATGCGGAATATCAGGAGATGATCATTGCCGGCGATTACTGTGATGAAGGGCGATCCGGGAAGAATGTGGAAGGACGGCCCGAGTTTCTCCGGATGCTCCGGGACATTCAGTCCGGCAAAGACGGTGTCTCCTATGTGCTGGTGTTCAAGCTGTCACGCTTCGGTCGGAATGCTGCCGATGTTCTGACCTCCCTGCAGCGCATGCAGGACTTCGGGGTCAACCTGATCTGCGTGGAAGACGGTATCGACAGCAGCAAGGACGCCGGCAAGCTGATGATCTCCGTGCTCTCGGCTGTGGCGGAGATCGAGCGGGAAAACATCCTTGTGCAAACCATGGAGGGGCGCCGGCAAAAGGCCCGTGAAGGCCGCTGGAACGGCGGCTTCGCTCCCTATGGCTATGTGCTGGTGGATGGTGAGCTCGTCATCGCCGAGGAGGAGGCCGAGGCTGTCCGGGTCATCTTCGACAAGTACATCAACACCACCATGGGTGCGGCCAAAATCGCAGACTGGCTGAATCAGCACGGCTACAGGAAGATCAAGCGTCAAAACAATACGCTGGATTCCTTTACGGCTCCATTTATTCTCGGGGTTCTAGACAATCCCGTGTACTGCGGAAAGATCGCCTATGGCCGCCGGAGGAACGAGAAAAAGCAGGGCAGCCGGAATGAATATCATGTTGTCATGACGGACGATTATATGCTGCACGACGGCGTGCATGAGGCTATCATCTCGGAAGCGGACTGGCTGAAGGCCCGGGCCCGCAGGCAGATTACCGGCGTGAAGCAGGAGAAGAAGCACAGCCTGGAGCACGAGCACATCCTCACCGGCCTGCTGAAATGCCCGGTCTGCGGCGGGAACATGTACGGGAATGTCAACCGGAAGAAGAAGGGCAACGGGGAGTACTACAGGGACTACTTCTATTATGCCTGCAAGCACCGTCAGCATGTGGATGGCCACCCCTGCGATTATCATCACCAGTGGGGCGAGGATATCATCAACGACGCCGTAGCGGATGTGATCCGCAAGCTGGTGCGCAACCCGAAGTTTGAGGCTGCCATCCGGGAGCGGATCGGGCAGCAGATTGATACGAAAGAGGTCGAAAAAGAGCTGGAGGATCTGCGGAAGCATCTGCGCCAGCTCAACGGTACCAAAGACCGGATCGGACAGCAAATCGACGGACTGCATTTCGATGATCCGCACTATGACCGCAAGTACCAGGATCTGCAGGAACGGCAGAACCGTGTCTATGATGAAATTGCGCAGGTGGAAGCCGGTATTGCCGAAGTACAGATGCGGCTGACGCACATCCAGCAGCAGAAGATCAGCGGCGACAACGTGTATCAGTTCCTGCTCTACTTCGACAGGCTCTACGATCACTTCACCGACGCCGAGAAGAAAGAGTTCATGACTGCCTTCATCGAGCGCATCGAAATCTATCCGAAAAGGCTGCCGAATGGCCGGATTCTCAAGCACATCGAGTTCCGCTTCCCTGTGTTTTTCGGGGGTCAGGAGATCACGGGAATCGGTTGGGACTCAGAATCAACAGTTGAGTGCGTGGTGGCAATGACGAAGAGGGGATAAACACCATCGTTGATGATGAAAAGCATCGAGGAGCAACGTTTTGAAAGGAAAAGAAAAATGACAAAAGATGTGTCAAAAAAGAACGATAAGAAGGATGCTACGCAGAAAATAGAGGGTATTATCTGTCGCTTGAAATCTAAAAGACTGCAAATGCCAGATGTTCCGGAAGAATTTCGGATGCATCCAGATATTCTTAGGGCAGAGAGAAAACTTGAAATAAGAAAAAGTGGACACCGTGGATTTGATGTTATTCGTCAATTGTTTTTTGTTGAAGAAACTATGAATGAGCAAATTCCAAAAAACATCCAAACTTTTCTTTGAGCATAGCGCTGAAGCTCACCCTACGCCTGCAACAGACGCTCTCGAAAATAGGCAAAGCCTTTTTCAAAAGCGCCCCTATAATCCGGAAGCGTGCAGCAAAGGAAATGCACAAGCGAAAGAAGCAGCCACATTCTTTCGATGCCTTGCTGCTTCCGAAGCTGGCATTTATCAAAGGCGAGTTTCTGCTTGCAGTTTCTGAAAAACACCTCAATGCTCCAGCGCTTTGCATACATTTCGAGGATTTCCTGCGTGGAAAGATTCGTCTGCGTCGAGATAAACACTCGCAGTGCATCGGGATTCCCCAAGGACTTTTCCGAATAGCACAGCAAAACAACCGCTTTTGCGCAGTCGCTCACTTTGCCCTCATACCGATACGCATAGAAGCGCCGATTGCCAACGGTCACGAGGCTGACATTCGGATCATCTTTGCGGATGGCAGGGGCAAATGCTTTTGCCTGCTGTCGGATTTGGTTGGGGTAGATGATGCGGTTGGTGCGCAATGCGCCAATGGTCTGGAAACCTTTCTGCGCAAAAGCAGACATCAGTTCATTCGACGTGTACCAGCTGTCGCAGAGAAAATACGCAGCATTCGGCGGCACAGGCAGCTCTTGCGCAATGCGCCGGACAATCTCAATCTTGGAACGCGACTTGTCATACAGCACCATCGCGTAGTTCAAAGAGAGTCCATTGCAGGACAGCATCACG
>OMCM01001217.1_pt1 | contig 13518 bp, 10 predicted proteins | sample 1645021 | NCBI WGS metagenome assembly OMCM01 (sample SAMEA103958142, study PRJEB25191) | human gut metagenome | biome: human-associated habitat [ENVO:00009003]; feature: intestine environment [ENVO:2100002]; material: feces | place: Germany | collected 2013/2015
GGAATCAATGTTTCGTTCTAAGGCTTTAATCCCCGGAAAAGGGCTGTTGCAATCATATGCTCCGCCCCGGTTTAATCATGCATAAATCACATATAACAGATATAGTAAAGTATAAAATAACAGATGATATGAGAACAATACGATTTAACAATAACAGACATATCTCTTCTTCTCCTCTTCTTCGGACAGAGGGTGGGAGAGAGGCTTCCGTGAGTAATACCTCCGGAGATAAGATCCCTAAAGGTAAGTTTTCCTTTCTCCTTCTCTTCTTCCTTTTGTTCCTGGGGAGTTGCAGCAGCGACTTCCTCGACAATAAGCCGACAGATGCCGTAGATTCCGGCCTCGTACCTGTACCTTCGAATGCCGAACGCATCTTTAACGGTGCGTGGTACAATCTGTTCGAATATGGTACCACTTATGCCAACATCGGCTATCGTGCTTTGATGTGCCTGGACGACATGATGGCTGACGACGTGGTTTCGCGCCCTATGTATGGGTTTAATTCTTCTTATCAGTTCAATGACGTGGTGATGCCTTCCGACGGACGTACCACTTTCGCCTGGTATCTGATGTATAAGACCATTGACAACTGTAATACGGCCATTTCTATTCAAGCTACCGGAGACGATGATACACCTGAGTTCCGGCATGCCCAGGGACAGGCACTTGCCGTACGTGCTTTCTGTTATCTTCATTTGGCACAGCATTATCAGTTCACCTATCTGAAAGATAAGAATGCTCTTTGTGTACCGTTGTATACCGAACCGACCAATCCGAATACCAAACCTAAAGGAAAGGCAACGCTCGAAGAGATCTATACACAGATCATCAATGACCTCAACCGTGCCAAAGGACTTCTTGACGGTTATGTACGTCCGAATGACAAGTCGAAATACAAACCTAACACCGATGTGGTAAACGGACTTCTGGCCCGTACTTATCTGCTCACCGGACAGTGGGACGAAGCCGCCAAAGCCGCATTGGAAGCTGCCAAAGGTTACACTCTGATGACGGATGCCAAAAACTATATGGGCTTCAACGATATATCGAATACCGAGTGGATCTGGGGACATCCGCAATCTGTCAGCCAGTCCGATGCCAGCTATAACTTCTATTATCTGGATGTGGTAGAACCCGATTCATACAATAGTTTTATGGCCGATCCGCATTTCAAGGACACCTTTACCGAAGGTGATATCCGTCTGGAATTGTTCCAGTGGATGCGTGAAGGTTATCTGGGATACCGCAAGTTCCGCATCCGTTCCGACCAGACGGGCGATATTGTCATCATGCGTTCTGCCGAAATGTATTTGATAGCTGCCGAAGCCTTGGCGCGTAAAGGTCAATTGGGCGAAGCCGTAAAACCGCTCAATACTTTGAGAAACGCCCGCGGACTGGCCGATTATGATCTTACCGGAAAAAAACAGGAGCAGGTGATTGATGAAATTCTGATGGAACGTCGCCGTGAACTTTGGGGTGAAGGATTTGGCATTACTGATGTTCTCCGTACACAACGTCCTGTGGTACGTGTCGCTTTGACCGAAGATGAAGCTGCCAAAGAATATGATTGCTGGCAACAGAACGGTACTTATAAAAAATATCATCCGGAAGGTCATTGGTTCACCAGCTTCCCCGATGGAACGAAGTTTGTGCCCAATAGCATATATTATTTGTATTCTATTCCTGAAAAAGAAACGAATGCGAATCCGAATCTGAAATAAGAAATCATAGTCAACTGATTTTATATGAACTGTTTCTGAAAAATCAGATAGATTAATATAATAGACGAAAGGTGTGTCATAACTCTACGGTGAATAAGAGTTGCGACACACCTTTTTTATCAATATCGTTAATGGTTAACTGAATATATACACAATGATTCCCGTTATGACTACATAAGCCAGTGCATAAGGAATGGCTGCTTTCAGGATCTCTCCCTCCTTACCTTGCTGGTTGCCTGCTGATGTGGCGATAGCAATACTTTGAGGAGAGATGATTTTACCTCCTGTCGCACCTACCGTATTGGCGGCCGATAGCCAGTCGGGACTGACATTGATATGCCCTGCTACGCTGGCTTGCAGCTTTCCGAAGAGGATGTTCGAGGAGGTATCACTTCCGGTGATGAAGGTACCCAAACAACCGATAACCGGAGCAAAGAGAGGGTAGAGGCTTCCGGTAGCTGTGGCGAGTGCAGTGGCAATCACGGAAATCATGCCTGCCGTATCCATAATGGTAGATAAACCCACCAGGCAGATAACGGTAACGAATGTTTTTTTCAACTGCTTTACAGTGTTCCATAATACAATGAACAGTTCTTTCACTTTAGCTCCCTGTATCAGACCGCCTACAAATGTGCCTACAAAAAGCAACACTCCTGCATGTGTCAGCCAAGCGATGGTATAATTCACGGTGGAGTCATTGATGGGGAGGCTGATGCGTGTCACCCAATTGTTTTCGAGCGTACTTCGGAGGCCCGGAAAAAGCGGACTGGTCAGTATGATCAGTAATAAAATCAGCAGATAGATGCTCCAGGCATTCAGGATATCTTTCCCTTTCAGTGCGTTCTGCTGCGCTTTCTCTTTTTGGGGGGCAGTCAGTTTGCCATAAATGACGATAACGACGATAGACAAGATGCTGCCGATGATAGCCGGTGATTCGGCCCCCATATATCGGGCCGCAACGTACTGGCTACCTAAAGATACAGCGCCTACCAGCAGTGCCAGAAATAGGTTTTTGGGTAATGATTTTATTTTCGGGTCGGTCAGGAAGAGCAGTACCAACGGTATCAGGAACATTAGTACGGAAAGTTGCAGTACGACGTTCGTACTCAGCACCTGTACATCCAGATTGGTTTCTTTGGCAAGTACCAGTACCGGTGTACCTATGGCACCGAAAGCCGTAGCCACACTATTGGCTATCAAGCTGACGGTGGCTGAAAAGATGGGTTTGAATCCCAGGCTGATCAGGATAGCGGCGGGGATGGCAACAGCTGTACCAAAACCTGCCATGGCTTCAAGTAACCCTCCGAAACCCCAGGTAAGGAGCAGTACCTGGATACTTTTATCGGTAGAGATGGAAGAGAATTGTTGTTTGATAATCTCCATCTTCTCTGTTTTCAGCAATACATTGTAGCTGAAGATAGCCATCAGGATGATAATCAGGATGGGAGAAACCGCTTTCAGTGCACCGTATACGAATGAAAATACCAAGTTATCTACCGCATAATGGAATCCGAAAAGAGCTATCAGTATAGTTACTATCAGGGAGATGACGCTACTTTTGTCACCCGGCATTTTAAAAAATGCCATTAATACAATCAAGAGCAATACCGGAACGATGGCAAGGATCAGTGTCATAATTGTCTGTTTTTAATAGTTGATGTTTAAGTTAAGATATTGATATAACAAAACCGGAACCTGTTTTGACGGATGAAATAATTATTTTTTTGCTGTATAGCGTTAAATAAAAAAAGGTGTAGCCCTCCGCATGGAAAGGCTACACCCTTTGGTCCGGATAGCTACACCCTTTTTATCGGATGGCTACACCCCAATACCGGGGATTTATTTTTTCTTCATATTCAAGATCTGTTGCAGTTGCTGTAGGTTGGCTTTAGCGGCCTCGTTACCCATCTGGGCAGCTTGGTTGAAGGCAGCGATGGCGCGTTGTACATCTCCATTGAGGAAGTTGTATACACCTACGTTGTTGATGAATTCTGCTGTTTGATGGTTGGCTTTATCCATATATTTGATTGCGTTTTCCAGATCTTTTTTGGTCAGTGATACGGCTGCGGCATTCAGGTTGGCTACTTCATCGTTCGGATACATGCGTACGGCAATGTCGAATACATTCACAAAATCGTTGCTTCCTTTCGGATAACTGTTGGCCACCTGATACATCTCGTTCAGACTCAGATATTTCGGGTTGACTTTTATCACCACCCGTCCTTGTTCTACATCGAAGTTGGCTACGGTGTAGTCTATCTTGCAGTTCACTTTGCGGAGTCCCGGATAAATCTCTTTCAGCATTGTGCGATAAGGAGCACCGCCGTCCACGCGCATGATTTCCTGTTTGCGGCGCGCATCGTCAGTCGTATTCTTGATGATACCGATAAATTTATCTTTATCCTTCATAGACGATTTTTCCAATGCTTGTACCAATCCGTCCCAATTTTCACCACCAAAAGTTACTTTGTAAAGTTTGCCGGGAACTTTTTCGTTGGTAGTCAGATAATTCTTCAGAGCTTCGGCACGTTTCTGCGACAGTTGTTCGTTGAATTTCAACGGACCCTCCGGTGAAGCGAATCCTTCGATACTGATTCCTGTTACTGTCAGGTTCTTGTCATTCTGAATCTTGTCGAACATAGCATGAATGTTCATCAGCTCTTTGTGGTTATTCATGAATTCCGGCTGGATCACAGCTTTGCTGACAGGAAAGTCGAGGTGAGCTTCATACTGTTCGCTACGGTTTTTCACCACCTCCACAGTCGGCTGAATATAAGCAACCACCGGTATCATGGCACTCAGGCGTTTCGCTTCGGTAGAAACGTCGTTTGTTATCAGCTCCTGAGCAAGCATCTCTTCGTTGTTGCCGCAGCCGCATAGATTTTCTACCAGATTCAATGAAGCATTTGCCATCCAAGGTTCGTAAGGGATCACCTGGGCATAGTTGAGCACTTCTCTTTTATTATAAGGAATTACGATTCCTGCAGGTAGTTCGCGGCTGATGGCTAATCCGCGCAAATAAGCCTTCTGACGGCGTTTGCCGTTGATGATGATCTCTTCCAGCGCTACGTTGTGCTGTCCGTCTGTCAGGAGCGGAGTAAGTGTGAGCATACGTTCGGGACTGACTGTCAGATTTTTCATATCGATCTTCATGTCTACATAAAGCGAATTGCCCTGTTGCCATAATGAAACATCAGATAGACTGATGGCATCTTTAAAAAATTTCTGGGCACTGGCCGGCATTACTACTGCGAGGGCCAAGAGGAAGTATATGATTTTTCTTTTCATTGTTACTGTTGGTTTAGTTTTTTATAATTGGTTCCGGTGAATGCGGGACGTTTACTTGATGGTATAAATGATGCTGAGTCCGACTTTGGTCGGTCCGAAATAATTCTTGTTGTTGTGCCCCAGCTTTTCACCACACTTGCCACATGCGTATTTGTCATAGTCCAGGCGGGCATATCCTGCACCGATAGTGGCTTCCATACTCCAGCGGTTTTTCAGTATCCAATGGTAGCCGTAAGAGATACCTGCACCATAGATCTTGCCGTCATAGCGGTAGTTGCCCAACCCGAAGATGTCGAGATTGCTCATGTTAACATCGGCATAATGGCCATGGAGACCGAAAAAACTACCGTTGAAACGTTCGCAAAGCCAGTAGCGGAGTTCAGGTTGTACCAGCCAGTGCTTGATCTGTCTGTCTTTGGAAAATTTCCAGGGATTGTAGTTGCCCGATACATCAAGAGTGAGTTTTTTCGCCAAGGCTACTTCAAATCCTAGGTTCGGAGTACTGGTGGCCCAGTAGAGGGCATTGGTTTTGATGGCGAACTTGGGAAGATAAGTTTTTGTTCCCTGCTCTTGTGCATGTATGCTTGTGGCAAATACAAGCAGGAAGCATGCTGCTAAAAAATGTTTGATTGTTCTCATTTTCATTTTGGTCTAGGTTTTTACATAAACTATTTGCGAGATTAAACGTCTGAGAGGGGGACTTTGTTGACTCATACTCAAAATAATGTTATAGGACATGCACGCTAACATTTTTAAGCAAATAATTGTTATCTTAATAAAGTCAGGATTCCAAACTTTTCATTTTCTCCGGGAAAGAGGGTGAAAATAAACAAGCAATTGTAACTTGGATTACATCTATTCTCTTTTTTACATGCTAATTTTACATATACTTTAAAATAATAGCCTATGAAAGAGCTTATCAATCGCCTGGAAGAGTTGAACAGGCAAGCCGAAAAAGGTGGTGGAGACGCCCGTATCGAGAAACAACATTCTGTCGGAAAATTGACGGCACGTGAACGTATCGACCTGCTTCTGGAGAAAGGATCGTTTATTGAACTCGATAAACTGGTGACCCATCGTTGTACGGATTTCGGCATGGAGAAACAGAAAATATCCGGTGATGGAGTTGTAACCGGATATGGTATGATCGGCAAACGGCTTGTGTATGTTTTTGCTCAGGACTTCACCGTTTTTGGCGGTGCATTGTCCGAAACGTATGCCAAGAAGATTTGTAAAGTGATGGATATGGCTATGCAGATGGGAGCACCCATCATCGGGCTGAACGATTCGGGAGGAGCCCGTATTCAGGAGGGAGTCCGTTCGCTGGCCGGTTATGCGGAGATATTCCTGCGTAATTCTTTGGCTTCCGGTGTCATCCCTCAGATCAGTGCCATCATGGGTCCGTGTGCGGGTGGGGCGGTCTATTCGCCTGCATTGACCGATTTTATCCTGATGGTGAAAAATTCCGGTTATATGTTTATCACCGGTCCCGATGTGGTGAAGAGCGTGACACAGGAAGAAGTCAGCAAAGAAGATCTGGGAGGGGCGGATGTCCATACCATGAAGTCGGGGGTGGCACACCTCTCTGCCGAAAATGATATTGAATGCATCAATTACATTCGTGAACTGATTTCTTATCTGCCCGGAAATAATATGGAAGAGCCTCCGTTTGTTGCTACTACCGATTCTCCGACGAGGCTTACGCCCGAACTGTCGGATCTGGTGCCTACCAATCCTAATCAGCCGTATGATATGAAGGAGATGATCCGTGCAGTGGCGGACGATAACAGTTTCTTTGAATTGCAGGAAGAGTTTGCCCGTAACATCGTTATCGGTTATATTCGCCTGAACGGGAAGACGATAGGGGTGGTGGCCAATCAGCCGTTGGCATTGGCCGGAACGCTTGATATCAATGCCTCTGTTAAGGCAGCCCGTTTTGTCCGTTTCTGCGATGCGTTCAATATTCCATTGCTCACACTGGTAGATGTACCGGGATTCCTTCCGGGGGTAGATCAGGAGTATGGCGGCATCATCCGCAACGGTGCCAAGTTGCTTTATGCCTATTGTGAAGCTACGGTGCCGAAGGTTACGGTGATTGCCCGTAAAGCTTATGGCGGAGCTTATGATGTAATGAGTTCCAAGCACATCAGGGGAGATGTGAATCTGGCTTATCCTACTGCCGAAATAGCCGTGATGGGCCCCGATGGAGCGGTGAACATTCTTTTCCGCAAAGAGATTGACAAAGCTGCCGACACTGAAGCCAGGCGTAAAGAGTTGCAGGATGACTATCGCAGCAAGTTTGCCAACCCCTACCGGGCTGCCGAGTTGGGCTACGTGGACGAGGTGATCGATCCGGCCATAACCCGTATGCGCCTGATACGCAGTTTTGAGATGCTTGCCAACAAGCGGCAGTCTAATCCGCCTAAGAAACATTCAAATCTTCCACTTTAAAGCAGAGGAGAACATCGTATGATAAAAAAGATATTAGTTGCGAATCGTGGCGAAATAGCCATGCGTATTTTCCGTACCTGCCGGGTAATGAATATTGCCACAGTGGCTATCTACACCCGGGTAGATCGGGGTGCCTTGCATGTGCGTTATGCCGAAGAGGCTTATTGTATTTCCGATTCTCCGGAAGATACGTCTTATCTGAAACCGGAAAAGATTCTGCAAATAGCCAAAAAGACAGGAGCTGCCATCCATCCGGGATATGGCTTTCTGTCTGAGAATGCGGACTTCGCCCGTCGTTGTGAGGAAGAAGGGGTAATCTTTATTGGTCCGAGTGCCGATATTATTGCCCGAATGGGTATCAAGACTGAGGCCCGCCGGATTATGCGTGAAGCCGGTTTACCGATCGTACCGGGCACGGAAGATCCGGTGAAAGGCATTGCCGAAGCCAAAAAGGTGGCTGCCGAAGTAGGCTATCCCATCATGCTGAAAGCACTGGCCGGGGGTGGTGGAAAAGGTATGCGTCTGGTACGCAGTGAAGAAGAAATGGAGACGGCATTGCGCCTTTCACAGTCTGAAGCCGGAACGTCGTTTGGCAACGATGCTGTTTATATTGAAAAATATATCGAGAATCCCCATCACATCGAAGTACAGATACTGGGAGATAAATATGGAAATGTAATTCATCTTTATGAACGGGAAGATGCTGAAGGTTGCAGTGGAGGCCTGTAAGCGGATTAATTATTACAGTGCCGGAACGCTGGAGTTCATGATGGATAAAGACCAGAATTTTTATTTTCTGGAAATGAATACTCGCCTGCAGGTGGAACATCCGGTGACGGAAGAGTGTACCGGGGTCGATCTGGTACGGGACATGATACTGGTAGCTGCCGGCAACCGTCTGCCTTACAGGCAAGAAGATGTCGAGTTCCGGGGAGCTGCCATTGAATGTCGCATTTATGCCGAAGATCCCGAGAATAACTTCATGCCTTCGCCCGGGGTGATAACCGTTCGTGAAGCTCCCGAAGGACGTAATGTCCGTTTGGACAGTGCGGCTTATGCGGGATTTGAGGTTTCGCTGCATTATGATCCGATGATTGCAAAGCTCTGTTGTTGGGGACGTAATCGTGATTCGGCTATTTCGAACATGGCCCGTGCGTTGCGCGAATATAAGATTCTGGGTATCAAGACTACGATTCCTTTCCATCAGCGTGTGTTGAAGAATGCGGCTTTCCTGAAAGGAGAGTACGATACTACCTTTATCGATACGCGCTTCGATAAGGAAGACCTGAAACGCAGGCAGAATACCGATCCGACAGTAGCGGTGATTGCTGCTGCGCTGAAACATTACGAAGAAGAGAAAGAGGCTGCTTCACGCGCCACTACGCTTCCGGTAGTAGGAGATTCGCTTTGGAAATATTACGGCAAGTTGCAAATGACTGCCAATAACTATTAAACTCAGAATGCTTATGACAACAATATTAGCAACTTATTATGCCAAAATACAGGATGTGCCCGACAGCGAGTATAAAGTGGAGATTCTGGAAGACGGGCCGGTGAAGAAAGTGGCTGTTAACGGGAAAGTGTATGATGTGGACTACAACGTAGGGGGTGACTCTATCTATTCCATTATCATCAATCATCATTCGCACGGAGTACAGATATCTCCGACTTCCCATTCCTCTTATACCATTATGAATAAGGGGGAACTTTATCAGATCGAGCTGAAAGGAGAACTCGAGAAGATACATAATGCCCGTAGCGGAGCAGATGCCATAGGGCGTCAGGTAGTTGTAGCTCCCATGCCGGGCGTTATCCTGAAAACTTACGTCAGGAAGGGAGATGAAGTGAAGAAGGGTGATCCGCTGTGCGTACTGGTTGCCATGAAGATGGAAAACGAAATTCGTTCGGTGGCCGATGGGGTGGTGAAAGAGATTTTTGTGGAGGAGAATACGAAAGTGGGGCTGAACGAACGTATCATGGTGGTTGAGTAGTAAGAATAGAAACCGCAAGGGCTCTGGAAGTATGATCTTTCAGGGCCCTTATCGTATGATGTATCAACTGTCTCTATAAAGTGACATTTGCGAAGAGCAGGGTTGTCAGACTCTATTCTTGTATATTTCTCCTCCTTTCATGATCATTATGAAATTCTTTTCCGGATCTCCCAATAGGGTAATGTCTTTCAGTACGTCTCCATCTACCAGAATTAAGTCTGCCCAGGCATCTTCTTCTATAACACCCAATTTCCCGGGATAGGGATTTCGTGCACCGGACAGAGCCAGCAATTCCGCATTATCATGTGTTACCATCTTGAGAATTTCAAAGTTACTGAACCATTGTCTTAATTTAAGGATTCCTTGATTCTGATTCTTCGTGTTGGCAGGATTGAACAGTAAATCTGTTCCCCATGCCAGCTTGACGTTGTATTTCTTTGCCAGTTGATAGGTTTGGTCCGTACCTTGAACTACCAGGGCATGCTTCTCCTGTTGTTCTTTTGTCGGGAATTGATTATCTCCTAAAGTGAAGGGTTGCATACTGAGCCATATCTCTTTCTCTGCGATCAGCTGCCCGTGCTCGATGCTTTTTACACCTGCATGGATAGCTCGTTGAATAGCTCTGGGCACATAGACATGCACCATTACGTATGTTCCTGCATCTTCCGCCGCTTTAACGGCAGCATGAATCTCTTCCTCGAAGAACTGTGTATCTTCCAACCGATCATACAAGGAAGCTACCCCGCCGCCTGTCATCAATTTAATCTGGCTGGCTCCCAGGCGGAGATTATTGCGTGCGGCGACGGTCACGGCGTCTATTCCGTCGGCGATAATGGCAGCTCCCATCTCTTCGGTATGCGTCAGTCCGCAACAGTCAAAGGGACGGGGTTCGTCATATACCGCCCGGAAATCTCCATGCCCTCCTGTCTGGGAGATAAGAGAGCCACTGGGATAAATGCGTGGTCCGGAAAGGATTCCTTCGTCGATGGCCCGTTTAAGCCCGAAGACCGGACCACCTGCATCCCGGATGGTTGTGAAGCCGCGGAGTAGGGTAGCTCGAGCTTCTTGTCCGGCTTTGAACTGCGTATAAGCGGTGTCTGCAGTAAGCAGATCCATCATCGTATTGCATGACATATAAGCATGCCAGTGTGCGTCGATCAGTCCGGGCATCAGGAATTTTCCCTTTCCGTCAAGAATGGTAACATTGGGAATTCCGTCTGTAGGGATCGGACTTTCTGAAACGGTTTTAATCCGGCTGTTTACCACCAGCACATTTCCCCGACCGGTCTGTTCGCTGCTTCCATCGAAAATTTGAACGTTATTGATTAAAATACTATTGTCCATGATACATTATTAATAGGTGAATACTGTTGGTATAACCCGTCTGAGGATTATTAGTTTAGCTGCAGGACTGATAAACTTCGTTAAGTGAGAGATTTATTCCGGTCTCTTCCTAAAAAACTTTACTCAATATGGGATGACTTTCTGTCTGATGATTTCTATCAATGTATTGGGCGTTTTATTTCGTGTCGTTAATCAACAGAAATCTTCCGTCCGGTCAGGATTATTAAAATGAAATAATTAGAAAGTTCTAATAACTTTCTACATTGCAGTGTTTATAGGGGTTCCGGGCATAGATTGCTTCCATTTGATAGACTGTATTTTAAGCTCGAATGATATCGGGTTGAACCTATTCTTTTTGCTATACGTTCTCTTTTTATAGACGAAGTAACTAAACCCGTCACATTTCAGCCGGTAAATGTGGCATATTGTCTCACTTTTAAACATATATGAATATGAAAACTTTATTCATTTTTCTATTTGTTTTGCTTGCATTTTACTCCTGCGATACGGATGAACCGATCAGCGCAGAAGACTTATCGGCTGCAACCGGTACTAATACGGATGAGGTCGATGTAGCTTCCAGGTCGGGCAGCTATCTGATCTGGCTTAATGGAATGAGTGCGGAAACAAAGAAAGTTGCAGATCAACTGCAAACCGTGAACCACTATGACAAGATGGTGGCTTTTAATGATTTACCGGGGACAGACAAGGTGGAAACCTTGGAAACCATGGCAAAAGATTCTTTGAACGATCTGACAATTGTAGGCAGTGTTGCCGATTTCATAGCAGGTACTTACAGTCCTGAGATGATACAGGACATCCGTCACAATCGTCAGGGAGTCATCTTAATTGCCAAAGACGGTAAGGGAGAAGATTTGAAGGCGCAAATGCTTAAACTTTTCGGGCTTTATGTAGATAAGGGATATTATAAAGTCAGCTTTCCGCGTGAACAGCGCTATGCCTATTATGACGCAAACGATCCGGATGCTTTGAAGAAGCTTTGCGGAACGGGTGGTCTCAATCCTCACACCCGTAGCATGTTGGGCTCTCCCGGACCGACGGATGATCCTTCGGCTCCGGAAGTTACCGAACGGGCTTTGCATGCTATGAAGAAGATCTATATCAGCAATCGGTATTATGTATATACCAGTGATTATAAATATCACATGACCGGATATGAGACGCTATTACCCTATACGGCTGATATCAGGGAGTATCTCCCGCGGGATGATAAAAGGTATGATGGGATGGTTGATCGCGAATGGACCATTGATGCTTATAATCTGCGTATTTACGCACCGACCAATGGAGATAATATGCTTGCTGTTTATAGTTCGGGTGGAAATGGTTTTTCCAACAGGCTCGACCATTCATTGGTATCTTTGAATAATGCACCGATGTATGAACTTTGGGCATTGATATGGGGATTGCGAAACAATGCTTATACGAAGATTAATATCCGTGACGACCAAAGTTCACAGTTGAATCTCAAACTGATTGACTTTGCGCCGGGTTTGCCGGAGACAGAGAGTACCATTGAGCATGCATACGAAAAGAGCGTGGGATTTGATTTGGGAGCGACTCCGGTTTTAAAGGGTGAGTATCGTTGGGGTAAGTCCATTACATATCAGTTGGCGGAAATGACCCGTGAGGTGACTCGTACCATTACCGATGCCGAGATGAGTTATTGCTGGAAGTGGTATCCTGAAACGCTTTTCCGGGGTAGCAAGGCTATGAATGCAGAGGGGATGATCGATGCTGTTACTATGATTTCACCTGCATGGTATGATATTCTCTATGATCATGTGGCGGGAACTCCGGGTACGGATAATCCTTTCTGTGACTATGACAACGACTTGCAGTTTAACCAGAATCTGCTCAATTACGAGCAGCAATGCGCTATTACTGCCCGGACAACCGGTGCGTCGGCTGGTGTTGTAGCCATCGAGATAACCGATGGAATGGTTTTACAGCGTGGAGGAGCTTGGTTTACGAGTTGGGGAGCGGCGGTGATTCATTCTTTGCCGAGCAGTGCCGGAACAGCTTACAATACCACTGTGGATGTACACAAAACCACTACAGTGTGGATAGACTATAATAACTGGTAAAACGAACCATTAAAAAAGATTATGATGAAAACAAAAATGATATATATGATACTTCTGTTCTCAAGTATTCTTTTCGGGGGATGCGTTAGGGATGTCATTGATGATGTTCCGGGGACGGATGAGGACTATGCGGCAGATAAGAAGGACGTGGTCCTGATACGTATGGGAACTAACGATGCGGAAGTGAAAGATATTACATCCCGCTTGTTCAACAACATTCCTTCTTCCTGGGAAATAGGGAAGAAGACCATTGTGGACTATGACAAGATGAAAGATCCTGAGACGGAACTTAATGCCGACATCAAGAATCCGAAGATTTATATGACGGTCATTTTGAATATCGATGATGTTATCTCCGGTAAATATCCGATATCTCTGTTCCGTATGTTGAAGTTCTATAAAAGGGATTTTTATGTGATTGCCACTCAGTCCACTCCGGAACAGAAGGAGGAGATGCTTTCACTGATAGGAGTCTATATGGAAGCAGGTTATTACGCGATCAACTATGATAACGTACAGCATTACCGTATTTTTCCTTCTGCCGATCCGTATGCCAAAGATAATATGATTGGTAAGGGAGTGGCTTCCTTCAATCAAAAACTGTTGACCCGCTCT
>OMCM01001218.1_pt1 | contig 13517 bp, 9 predicted proteins | sample 1645021 | NCBI WGS metagenome assembly OMCM01 (sample SAMEA103958142, study PRJEB25191) | human gut metagenome | biome: human-associated habitat [ENVO:00009003]; feature: intestine environment [ENVO:2100002]; material: feces | place: Germany | collected 2013/2015
TAAAAGTTAACACTATGCGAAAACGAGTACTTTTCTTACCCGGCATTGCAGCACCCATTGTCTTGCGCATAATCACTACAATTAAATTCAATCTTCAATTTTTTATCCAATATCGGGGCATTGACACCAATCGGATACGAATATAATAATGGATATAATCGCATGCGAATATGATTTTAGTGCAGATATTAGTCAAAGACCTCTTTAATATGATAAAAAAAATATTTTTCTCCAGCTTCCTATTGATTATAATGTTCTGCGGATGTATGACCCAGAATGAAATAACAGGTTCGGTCGCAAAGTTAGAAACAGTAGAAAAAGTAGTGGATGACACTCTTTTCCTAAAAAATCCTCAAGTCTTCTGCTTGGAAACCAAAGACAATGCATTGATAAAGCGTATAAATCGGGTAATAGAATGGAAAAACACCTATTATATTTTAGATAAATCCATGAAGCAAGTGTTGGCTTTCAATGACAAAGGCAGACACCTATTTACCATACACCGTGTAGGGATAGGTAAAGGAGAATATGGAAGCATACTGGATATAGCCATAGACAGGCAAAATGAAAATTTAGTATTCCTGGCTGACCCGACCTCACTGATATATTATGACTTACAAGGAAACTTCATTAAAACTACCAAACTACAAGGATACTATCATTCAATAGCAATTGACAACGGAGTGACATATTTAGAAAATGCCACATATATTAATAATCAGTTATCCACATCATCCACCACAGTAATAGCCCCGGACAACCAAAAGACTGAACTATTAAAACCACTCCGAGAAATAGCTCCTTATTGTTTTATCGGAGGAAGCCGGCTGAATGGAACCACTCCTATTGTATTTACCAGAAAATTCGATAACACCATCTACCAACTGGAAGACGGAAAGATAACCCCTTACTACTCTTTCGATTTTATGAACGAGAATTTTCCGGAAGCTGCTAAAGACAAAGAATACACCTGTCGTGAGCTTAATAAGTTCACCTGGGATCGATATGTATATTTAATGGCTAATGTGGCAAATGCTCCCCAGTATTTAATGTTCTGTACGAATCTGTTCGGTGTATATGTATTTGATAAAATGCAAAACAAATTATTGAAATACAATAAGATACGAAATACGGGATACCAAACAGACTTACACCAATACATACCGGTGGAAGGAGCCAACAACCGTGTATTCTTCACGGTTTATCCTACGACCCTGTTCAGCCTCAAAGCTATCGTAGACAATCATCCATCTTTCAAGGATAAAATGTCCGATAAACTATATAAACTGACAGAATCATTGGACAGCGACTCTAATCCTGTCATTTTCAGCTATCAGATAAAATAAATATTTGACAATAGGATATATCTCCAACGCCACCGATTACCCAAACGGTTATCCCGGTTTACGTAATCGGTGGTAAACAAACTGTTATCTCTCTTTTATTTTTCCAGATTCTCCAGATCGATTTCCACGATCAGCTCTGTTCCTTTTTCCGGAGCAGAGTTCAAAGTCAGAGTTCCCCTCAGGTTTTCCACACGCTCTTTTATGATAGTAAGACCAATTCCCGTCTTCCCGGTCTGTTGCTCAAATCCTCTTCCATTATCCGAAACCGTCAATTTCACCTTGTTATCTTCCCGCACCAGGATAATCTTCACCAACGTGGCTTGTGCATGCTTCAACGAGTTACCAACAGCTTCCTGTACAATTCGATAGATCTCCAGCGACACCTTCTGCGATAAATTGTCAAAGTTATCCTCCGGTTCGAGCAACAGCTCCAGTTCGGTCTGCCCCGGCTGATTATGCTGATATACATAATCCTGAAGAATCTCCGATAACGAAGCGTATTTGAAAATAGGTGGCATCAGGTCATGCGAAATGCCCCGTACTTCCGCTTGCAAAGTTTGTAACGTGTCCATGATCTCCTCACAGCTACTTGTTCCATCGGTGATTTTCATCTTGATGGCCAATAATTCATTGGAAACATTATCATGAAGTTCCTTCGCCAATCGCTTTCTTTCCACCTCAAGACCTTCCAGATAATATTGAACTTTACGCTGTTGCGCTTCATGCACTAAAGACTGGAACTCCCGTTCCCTTTCCTCAAGTTTTGTCTTCTGCAACTTAACCAGAAGTTCAGCTTCCTGCTGCTTTAGTTTGGCAATCTGCAGCATTCCTTCATGAATACGCTGGCGCGAACGATAGCGTTTCAAAAGTAAAAAGATAGTGACCAGTGCCAGAACAATAAGAATGGCCGAAAGAATATTAATCCGTCGGTTCTTTTCGTTAATAGCGGACAATTGCTCCACAACCCGTTCCTTTTCATTCAGATTATATTGTGTCCGTAATTTCTGGATCGTCTTATTGCTATTTTTGTCAAACAAGCGAGTTTCATATTTCAGTGAATTACGGGCTGCCTCCAAAGCCTTATTATAAAGTTCCTGCTTCTCGTATACCTTAGCCAACAGTGTATAGAATTCAATCAAAGCATGATAGTAATCCACCTCCTGCTCTTCATCCATCCGCTTCAACTCACGCAGTCCGTCCTGTAAATGTTGTTCGGCCAATTCATAATCTGCCTGATAATAGGCAATTACTCCCGAAACATAACTGACCGAAACATTGGCATCGATCTTTTTAGGATTCATCAGTTTCTTACCCGTTTCAAAGCACTGTTCGGCTTCCTTGATTTTTCCCGCCTCACTGTAAACTATTGCCTGGTGCAAATAATTGTCGGATATGACATATCCCACGTCATAAGGATTTTCGGTGGATGTGTAGACCTTAAAAGCCTCCTGGTTATACTTCGTCACAGAATCCAGCAAATCCACCCGGTGTTCATTCTGATATAAGGCATAAAAGTATTTCGCCTTTATGGTCCACTTCAATATCTGCTGAAAAGGGAAATCTACCGGTAAGTCTTTCATCGCTTCCGACAATTCATGTAATCCCTCATCATCTTGCCACATCGAGTAAATGATAGACAGATCATAATAAATCTCCGTTAAGATGGCCGGCTTCATTTCATTGCGATTAAAATACTCAGCAGCCTGATAATAATTCTCATGTGCCTGTTCCATCAGGTTCTTATCCGAATAATAGATTCCGGCAATGTAGTGCATCATACCGGAAATATTGTTGTTTTCAAACTTTCCCTTATTCATAAAAGCACTGTCCAGATAGTTTTTAGCCTCAGTCATATGTCCAAGTTGATTTTCGAACATGGCTACAATGGAATAAAGACGGGTAATGACCGCCTTATCCTCCACCTCTTTCGCTTCCGGAATCAATTGCTTCAGCACGGCAATCTGATGCTCCCGTGAAAGATATTCGATATCCCCGGTCATATAATAACGTTCCATCAAAGGAATCTTTTTATTTTTCATCAGATTCATTATCGAATCATACTGTGCGGCATCGTCTTGTGCATCGGCCGCTATAACGCAGCAAAATAGAAATAGAAAAACGGATAATAATCTCTTCATAAATACATAATGGTTAAAGTGTAATCCTCCGACTCGGAATAAACATGGCTTCAGAGTCCAAACAGTTCGTTATATCGTTGGCTAATATACGAATCTATTTCATTATATAATTGATAAAGTTCTTTCAAATCGATATTTTCCCGTTTTTTTTCCATCCTTCCGACCGGGGATAGAAGGCTTGTCCTCCATGGTGAGTTTTGACACATTGGTCTGTGGGAGTAGCACCCCACAATAAATATTTTTTAGCCTGCCGGATTCAATGTCACGTTTACCTCCGGAGCCACAGCCTTTTCAACTGTTGTCATGCCCGTATATGAAATACGGAGCATAGCGTTCTTGGGAGCCAAAAGAACAAAACGTCCATAAGCATCAGACATTGTTCCCGAGACGGTTCCCGAAATAAATACAGATGCCCCCGCCAATGGTTTATCCAAATGATCTTTGACCACTCCTACAACCTTCACCCCGTCTTCCGGATCCGAAGCAGAAAGAGACAGCACATTTTGCACATCCTTTCCTTTCAGTGTAATCAGAATTACGCCATGTTTGGCCTTATCTCCATATATGGCTGTCGACGCTTCGTCTTTCAGAACACTGATAGACTCAATCATATCCGGATTGATATCCCGTTGCATCTGCTCGCCGGTTATCTCTTTTCCATCCACAAGGATCAAGGGCTGAGGTTGAGAACCGGCATTTCTAATTGAAAATGGCATTTTAAGAGCCTCTTCTTTCGGAGCATCTTTTTTCACAGTATCTTTCAACACCTCAACCTTTTTTTCAGGCACTTTAGTCCCTACTATTTGCACGAAATCATTCACTTTCACGGCCGAGATTTCATCCATCTTACCCGAAATCTCAGGACGGGCAAATGCAGTCACAGCAATGGCGGCCAAAGGAAGTACATACAAGTACTTCAATCGTGCCCATGGATTTGACTTTTCTTTTAACATCATAGTGATACGTTTTTTAAGTTTACTGTGATTAAAGCTGTTGGCCATAGAGTAGAGCCTTGTGCCAACAGCTTTTTTTATCAGTAGCAACTGATATTGCCTGGCATTAACTCCCTCTCTGATAACAGACTCATCCGCTTCATACTCATGAATATTCTGAAGTTCCTGCTTTAATAGCCAGGAAGCCGGATTGAACCATTGAAAGAAAATACAGATATCGGCAATCAGCAAATCGACAGAGTGACGATTACGAACATGTGCTGCCTCATGAATGAGTATCTCTCTGCCATCCTCCTCCAAATCCACTTTAGAGATAACAATATACTTCATCCAGCTGAAAGGTGAAATCTTTTGTTGATGAATCACTAAGGTCATTCCGTTTTCCATCTTCTCTTTCTCCCCTGACCTCAGCAGCATCAACAGACGCCCCAAAGAATAAATATGCCGGCAGGCGAAAAAGAGAACTCCTGATAAATAAACCATCAAAAGAATCTGTATGCCGGATAAAGTCACCGCTTCGGCAGGTGTCACCTCCGATACCGGCATATCTGCCATCATCAATAATTGTTCGATAGTAAGCATCGTCTGATGTACTTCTGTCTGTTCGATAGTAGTCAGTTGAACAAGAGGCAACAACAGAGACAGCAACAACAGAGTCAACAGAGCGATCCTGTTAAATCGGTGAAATGTCTCCTTGCTCAATAACAAGCGGTAAAACAGATAAAAACCTGCCAGGCAAACAGAAGACTTTACTATATAAACGAAAAAGAGTCCCATCATATCCGCATCATTTAATTATTCTTCGTTCTTTTGCTCCACCTCCTGAATCAACTTCTTGAGGTCGTCAAGCGAAATATCTTCTTCCTTCACCAATGACGACACAGCACTGAGATACGAATTATTGAAATACTTGCTAATTACACTTTTCAGCGTACGTTTACTAAAGTCCGATTCGCTGACTACCGCATAATACTGATAGGTATTGCCATAAGTATGATGTGCTAAAAAGCCCTTCTCTTCCAATCCGCGCACAATTGTAGACAAAGTATTGAAATGTGGTTTTGGCTCATCATAAAATGCCAGTATCTCTTTCACAAACAAAGGACCCTTCTCCCAGAAAAATCCCATAATCTCTTCTTCTTTTGCTGTTAATCTTTTCATAACCTTTTCTTCATTTGAACACAAATAACGAAAAGATTTAGTTCAAAAACTAATTTCAGCAGTTAATTAAAACTAAAGCGGATAGTTTCATGATAAAGCATATACATGCAAAACATTACCAGCCGATAAAGTGTTATTTCATACATTTTTTAACCGTTTGCTATGCTAAATCAAAAATAATTCTCACCTTTGTAGTGTACTACGTTTTTTGAATTTTATTAGAGACAATAGAAAGCAAACTTTTTGTCTTACAACAGCCGTGAGCATATAATTTAGTTATATGCTCACGGCTTTGTCATAAAGACAACGGTTCTGCCCCCGTGATTAGGTTGTAATGGCCTAAACTGCATGCTTTCTATCCTCTGGATTCAAATATGCGTAGTACAGCGGGTCAGCAGGGCCGTTCATTTTTCCCTGCTTATTACGTTTAAGCCATGGGCAAACCTATTATCAGAATTTTATATTTCCAACGCCGGGGAATCGACGCCAATGGTTATTACAGATTGAATTACATCATTCAACGAGGCAGAAAGATTCTATACTATGCCACAGAAACCAAGGACTTTGAATATTCAGACTGTTTCACTTCTTCCTGTTTAGCCGAACGGAAAGAAACGATTCTCGATACAGCCCAATACATCTTCAAAGTTCACAAGGTGAGATATTCCCGCCTGATACTAAGTCCAAGCTACTCATATATCACTAGGTATAAATCCCGTATCCGGCAGATCTGCACCGCCACCCGATTTTGTAAATCAGACATCATTTGGACGATGTGTCCCCGGAGTTTCATACCTATTTCAAAGATTCCATTTTCATTTTAGTTTTTTCTCTCAATTTGAACCTTTATATACATTCTTAAATCCAGATCTCTACAACAAACTCAACCAGTTGATGCGAACCGCTGTTTCTTTATTGCCCCCCGTAAAGAGCAGCGGTTCTTTTTATCCTGCCAATTAAGTAAATAAACATCTTAATTTTGCTATACTTATAAAGCATCGTATATCAATATCTTACTTCTTATCTCAGCACCTTTATCCCGGTCCGCGTACCGGGGCTTATGGGCTCAGGTACACGGGACGAAATAAGGACTGCACCATTTCCTAATTAAACAACGAAAAAAACAAAATACTTTAAAAGGTATATTTGCTTAAGAAGTGTGCAATCTATATCTGTAGTTCAGATACTTACGTGAAATATCACCTTAAAACAGAGAGTGGAAGATGGAAGATCGATTTTTTGGGGGTTCTTCTTCAAATTTGGTGGTAAGTTTTCTTTTACTCATGGAATCTAATTCAGTTTTCGGAAGTGTAAGCCCTCTTTTATAGTTGACAAAAAAGCAAGTATCCAGGCTTTCGCCCGAAGAGTCCATCCGTGAGGTGAAGAAGCGAATCTTAGAATAAATCGTCTGAAAATCAATATCTTTAAAAAGTAAGATTTCTGTCCTCAAAAGCTTTGTTTTAACACAGAGTTAAAGCTTGTTCTTTGGATGTGAATAAGAAGTTCTTTAAATGCAAAAGACTTGTTATTTGCGCACAAGAACCTGACAACCTGCAAAAGACGTTAACAATGTTAATTGAAGAAAGGTGTAAGAATGAAGATACCGGTTCAGACAGCGTAAATTCACTTCCGGAACTTGAGCTATCTTATTCAGCCGGTATCTGTTTTTTCTTATTAAAGCAGGCAAAAAGGACAATTATCAACTTGAAAATAAAGAAATAAAGAATTTACCACCAAATTTGAAGAAGAACCATTTTTTGTATGAGAGCGTGATATTTAGCTTTCCTTTGTCAGCAGGCTTTCCAGTTCTTCGGCACTCTGCCGCAAATAGAACTGACCGCGCCATGCCACAGAGATGGCTCCGGTTTCTTCGGAAACAATGATGGCCAAAGCGTCCGAAACCTGCGATATACCCATTGCCGCCCGGTGGCGAAGTCCCAATTCTTTGGGTATGTCCAGGTTGTGGGATACCGGAAGAATACATCCGGCCGCTTTAATACGTTTTTTACTGATTACCATTGCGCCATCATGCAAAGGGCTGTTTTTAAAGAAAATGTTCTCAATCAGCCGCTGGTTAATATTGGCATCGATAATTTCACCGGTACGAATGACATCGTCAAGCGGTACATTACGCTCCATAACAATCAAAGCTCCTACTTTCTGCTTTCCCATACTGATGCAAGCCATCACAATCGGCATGATATCATCATGCTGGAGTTTTTCTTTTTTGTTGCCGGTAAGGAAGCGTACCAAGGCACTAGCGTGCTGGTGCGAACCCAGAGTCAGCAAAAAGCGCCTGATTTCATCCTGAAACAGAACAATCAGCGCCAAGACTCCCACGCTCACCAATTTGTCGAAAATGGAGCCCAGGAGCTTCATCTCGAGCACCTGCGATACAACCAGCCAAATAAGGATAAACACCAGGATACCGGTGAACACATTAATAGATCCGGAGGCTTTCATCAGCTTATAAGTGTAATAAAGCAGGAAAGCCACTAACAGGATATCAATAAAATCTTTTATGCCAAATTCAAAAAACACGGGACTAAAGTATTAAGGGGTAAGTATACGGGTATCAGGAACAAGCCGATACACTTTTTAATTTCTCTATCAGCCGAACCGACTCGACAGCTTCACGCACATCATGCACACGGAGAATATCGGCACCTTTCATCAAAGCTACCGTATCGAGTACTGTTGTCCCGTTGAGTGCTTCCTGCGGTGTGGTTCCAAACAAACGATAAATCATCGACTTGCGGGAAACTCCCACCAACAAGGGAAGTTCGAAAATGCCGAACTCTTCCAGATGCGCCATCAGTTCGTAGTTATGCTCCAACGTTTTGCCGAAGCCGAAACCGGGATCGAGAATAATGTCTTTCACTCCCAAGTCACGCAATTGCTGTACTTTCCGGGCAAAATAGATGAAGACCTCTTTCAGCAAATTTTCATAATGGGGCTCCTTTTGCATGTTTTGAGGAGTACCTTGCATGTGCATCATAATGTAAGGTACATTCAGGCGGGCCACCGTCGGAAACATCTGTTCGTCCATCTCACCGGCCGAAATGTCATTGATAATAGCCACTCCGTACTCCTTCACGCATTCCTCAGCCACTCCGGCACGGAATGTGTCAACTGAAATGATAGCACCCGGATGATTCCGGTTCAATATTTCCAGACCGGTACGCAAACGCCGCATTTCTTCTTCGGGCGAGATGTGTTCGGCATTCGGACGTGACGAATAAGCTCCTATATCAATCATAGAGGCCCCTTCATCAAGTATCTGACGGGCACGTGCAGCAATATCGGCTTCTGTCCGGCTTCGGCTACCTGCATAAAAAGAATCGGGTGTAACATTGAGTATACCCATAACCTGCGGAATGGAAAGATCAAGTAAACGACCGTTCACATTCAGACTTTTGAAAATCGTTGAATCCATTTTCTGTTATTACGGTTGATTGACGCAAAGATAAAGAAAAATAAATGTCCTAATGCTATCAGCACACTAAAAATAAAGTTATCTTTGCAGCTATCAAGACTACTCAAAAATATGTCCTCCAAACCGTACCGTCACTTCATAGCACTCCTGCTGGTTTTGTTTTGTTCGCGATTCGAAGCCCAAGCCGAAGACCTGTTCGCTAAAACGGACAGTACTCTTCAACAATACTTGATCAGATGTAAGGCACAAATCAAAGATCCGGACTTTCTGCAAACAAATGATACTCTTACGCGCATGGCTCAAGAAAAAAATGACAAACGGATGCAGGTGATTGCCGTGGCCCTGAAACTGGATTATTACTACTATCAAAACAATCCGGACAGTATCCTTGTCATGGTAGAGCGCGTGAAGAAAATCAGCCGAAGGAATAATGAACTGAAATATTTCTACTTTGCATGGGGAAGCCGATTGATTATCTATTATATCAAACAACACCAAACCAACACTGCCATTTACGAAGCCCGGAAAATGCTTCAGTCAGCGGAGGCTGATAATTTCATTCCCGGAATCGTACAATGTTACCGTACATTGGGGACGATCTACATGACTCAATCGAATCCTAAACTGGCTTATGAAAACTTCCGGAAACAAATAGCCCTGATTGAAGAAAATGAAATAGAAGATATCAATCTGCCCACTCAATATGCTTCACTCGCCCAATGCGCTCTTGAAATGCACCGCCCCGACGAAGCGCTGAAAGCACTGGAAAAAGGATCGAAATGTACCAGGAGTTCATATCAGATATTCACTGTACAGAAAGCCTATATTCTATATTATCTGGAAACAAAAGAATACGAAAAAGCCCGGAAAACACTTGTGGAGTTGGAGCAATTGTTCGAAAAAGATAAATCACTCACACTCTATAAAAGCGGATTATTCTATATACAAATAGAATACTACCGGAACACCGGACAGTACCGGAAAGCACTTGACGTGATAGAAGAGATCAAGAATGATTCATCGAGCATTAACAAATACCTGGACTATACACTCACCCAGAAACAAGGCGACATCTATTGGGAAATGAACCAGAAGGCCCGGGCTGCCCAATATTATCGGGATTATATCCTGGCAACAGACTCCATCCGAAGCCAGGAAATACAAAACTCAACCAACGAGTTCTATACCATTATGGAAGTAGAACAGCTACACAAAGAAAAAAATGAACTACTGCTGCACATGCAGGAAGAAAAATTGCAGAAAATCAATATCGCACTTGTCTCGCTGGTCATTATTCTGGTGGCAGGAACGATGTTACTTTTCCACATCTCAAAGTTGAATAAAAAACTGAAGAGATCGGAAGCCAAAGTGATACAGCAGAACAAAGAATTGGTAGAAAACGGAGAAGAATTACGCAAAGCCAAAGAACAGGCGGAAAACGCAAGCCGGATGAAAACAACTTTTATCCAGAGTATGTCACACGAAATTCGCACTCCTCTTAATTCAATCGTCGGATTCTCTCAGGTACTGAGCAACTATTTCAAAGAAGAAGATAATGATGAAATCAGAGAGTTCGCCTCGATCATCGAAATCAGCAGCAGCAATTTACTGCGGCTGATCAATGACGTACTCGACATCTCTTACCTAGACCAGTCGGAAATATTGCCCTACGATAAGCCCGAAGACATCAACAATTGTTGCCTGCTCAGCATCGAACGAACCCGGAACAGTATAAAGAAAGAGGTATCACTCCGTTTCGAACCGTCATGCGGACCACTTATGATATTGACCAACCCGGAAAGGGTAGCGCAGATACTGACCCACTTGCTACACAACGCAATTAAATTCACTGACAAGGGGAATATCACGCTGGCTTACACCATCTCGCCCACAGAAAAACAGATTGTATATACCGTTACCGATACAGGGAAAGGTATCCCAGTGGAGCAACAAGAGTATGTATTCGAACGTTTTGCCAAGCTGAACGATTTTTCGCAAGGAACAGGGTTAGGGCTTCCCATCTGTCGGATTATTGCCGAAAAGCTAGGAGGTAGCCTCATCATAGATAAGACTTATACCAAGGGATGCCGCTTCATACTTACATTGCCGCTGATAAAAGCAGACTGATAATACCCCAAAAAGGTTGCCCCTCAGGCGGAAACCGCCCTCGGAGCAACCTAAACAAAAAAACGGTAAAGCGTTACCGCTACTTCTAATCGACGATGGTCACTCTCGCACCATTGAATACATTCAATCCCAATTTGTTCATGATGTACTTAATGGCCAACTGTGCTTTCACCGAGTTGCCCGAGCCATCCAAAGGAGGAGCAAAGGCAGATACACCGAATACACCCGGCAATACTCCCATCACACCACCACCTACACCGGTCTTGGCAGGAATACCTGAAGTATACATCCAGTCGCCCGAATGTTCGTAGAAGCCTACGGTAGCAATCATAGATGTGATTTTAGGAGTCAGTTCGGCATCGAACACCTGCTTTTTAGTCACAGGATTCACACCGCCATTGGCAACCGTACCGGCAGCCACCGACAACATCTGTGCAGTTACCCCCAAAGAGCACTGGCGAGTATAAAGGTCCAGTGACATATTGGGATCGTCATAGATACGATTATAGTTCTTCAGTAACCAGGCAATAGAACGGTTATTGAAATTGGTAGCTGTCTCCGACTTATAGAGTTCTTCGATCAACTGTGGAGCAGAACCGCAAAGATCGGTAATGTTCTGTACGATAGCGTCCCATTTCTTATCTGAATTACCAATCGGAGTCACCATGGAACAAGCCGAGATGGCTCCGGCATTTACCAACGGAGTAGACGGATGGTCATTCTCCAACAAGATGGCAATGATAGAGTTAAAAGGAAGTCCGGTAGCATCCGCACCGATCATCTCAAGCACTTTCTGTGCCCCGTATTGGCGGAGAATCAGAATGGCTGTATGCACTTTAGATACGGATTCAATACCGAAACGATAATCAAAGTCACCCACGGTAATGGTCTGACCGTTCAGCAGGCAGACACTGATACCAAAAAGGTTTTTGTCTATATTGGCCAGATAAGGAATATAATCGGCATTCTTACCGCCTGTATTACCCTTTACCTGTTCGTAGGCCTGCTGCACAACCTCTTTTATTTGGGAAATAGATATTTTTTTGTCCATACTAATTCATATTATTTATTTCTTGGCAGCTTGTGGTTTACCGGTATGGTTAAATACTTTGGCTTCTACCGGCAGATTCTTCTCCTGGGCAATACGAGTGGATGTCGGGTATTCCAGTTTTTCCAGTTCGGCAATAGCATTCTTAATGTCGCCCAGCAACATGTCGGCCATATCACGACTGAATCCCTGACGGACAACGACACGCATAACCACATAATCTTGCAGCTTGGCAGGCAATGTATATGCCGGAACCATCCAGCCATGCTGAGCCAGCTTATCCTGCAAATCGTAAAGAGTCCATTTGGCGTTCTTTGCATATTCCGGTTTCATGTACCAAATGAACAACGGGTTTACTACATCTTCCGAGTAGTTGACGAACGGAGTCATCTTAGCAATCTGGCTGTGGATGTATTTGGCAATCTGCAAAGAGTTGTATTGTACTTCCTTGTATCCCTGGAATCCTAAACGAATAAATTGATAATATTGTCCCAAAATCTGAGCTGCAGGACGAGAGAAGTTCAAACCTACCTGAGTAATGTTAGCTCCTAAGTAGTTTACGCTGAAAGCCATTTCTTCGGGCAGATATTCTTTGCCTTTCCAGACAACCCAACCCAAACCCGGATATACGAGACCGAACTTATGGCCGGATACACTGATGGAAAGAACCCATTTCAGACGGAAGTCCCATTTGGTATCAGGATACAGGAACGGCAGGATGAAACCACCGCTGGCAGCGTCTACGTGAATAGGAATATCATAACCGGTTTTAGCGTTATACGCATCGAGGGCTTTGTCAAGGGCTTCAACATCATCGTTCAGACCGGTCCATGTAACCCCTTGGATTGGAACTACACAGATTGTATTTTCATCACACATCTTCAGGGCTTCTTCCGGGTCAAGTGTGGTCTTGTCCAGCGTCAAAGGCACCTGACGCATCTCAATCTGCCACAACTGAGCAAATTTTTCCCAAACAACCTGGAAACCGGTTGAAATGACAAAGTTAGGTTTATCAAATGGTTTACCCTGGGCCTGACGTTTTTTGCGCCAACGCAACCAGGCAGCTACACCACCCAACATACAAGCTTCTGAAGAACCGATAGCCAATGCACCGGTTTTCCAGGTATCTTTTTCCGGAGAGTTCCACAAATTAGCAACGATATTGATACATTTACCGTTCATCACAGCAATGCGAGGATATTCTGTCTCATCAATGTAGTTGATATTGATAGCTTCGTTCATCAGCTTCGTTGCATAATCATCCATATAAGTAGTCACGAATGTAGCAAGATTCAGACGGGGCTGAGT
>OMCM01001219.1_pt1 | contig 13510 bp, 12 predicted proteins | sample 1645021 | NCBI WGS metagenome assembly OMCM01 (sample SAMEA103958142, study PRJEB25191) | human gut metagenome | biome: human-associated habitat [ENVO:00009003]; feature: intestine environment [ENVO:2100002]; material: feces | place: Germany | collected 2013/2015
GGATGAGCGACTGATTGACGTCGAACATTTCGGCGACCTCGCCCATCGAGTAATAGAGTTTTTCAGCCATATCTGTCAATCCTGTTTTATGATTCGCAACGAATTGGGATACAAGTTGTTCACCCGCCGTCCGATCCGCTTGGCGAAGCCCAGCGCGCGGCCGCGGGCCGCAATGAGGTTCATCCCCTCGGCCAATTCCCCGGGCGGGATGTCCTGCCGCCGCAGGTAGCGCACGGCCGTCGGCCCGTCCAGCTCCGCCACGGGCAGCGCCCCGCGGTTCAGCCCTGTGTGGAAGGCCAGCGCCGGATCGGGCTTCAGCACCCCCCGGAACACCTGCCCGAACGCCACGCCGGAATAGATCGCGGGCAGCGCTTCCGAAAGCGCCCGGACGGCGTCGGCCTGCGCCGCGAACCAGCCGTAGCAGGTGCCGGCCACCGTGCCGAAGCGCATTGCGCCGGGATCGAGCGTCCAGCGCGCCAACTCGGCCGCAGTCGCCCGGTCGGCCGGAGCGAACACCGCACGGCGCCCCCGGGGCGTGCGCATCCGCCCCTCCGCATCGGGAGCCTTGCGGGCCACGGCGGCGAAAAAGCCCTCGCCGACGGCCCGGTGGGGATAGAACCGATAGGTGCGGAACGCACCGACCCGGCCGCAGACGACGCCCCAGGCCCCGTCCACGGGCCGCTCCTCCGTCTCGGCAGCCTCGCTGCCGACGGCGGCGAGCAGCCGCTCCAGCACACCCTCGTCCTCGTCGCGGTTGAACGTGCAGGTGCTGTACAGCAGCGTGCCGCCGGGTTTGAGCGCCCGCCACGCCTCGCGCAGAATCTCCTCCTGCCGCGCGGCGCACACGCGCACGCCGCCCTCGCTCCACTCGGCGCGGGAGGCCGGGTCCTTGCGGAACATGCCCTCGCCCGAACAGGGGGCATCTACGGCCACGACGTCGAACCACGCCTCGAAGTCGCAGACGGCGCGCGGCTCGCAGGTCGTCACCACGACGTTGCCCGTGCCCCACTTGCGGACGTTGTCCGCCAGCACGGCGGCGCGGCGGCGGTCGATCTCGTTGGCGACGACCAGCCCGTCAGGCCCCGCGAGCGACGCATAGAGCGTCGTCTTGCCGCCCGGAGCGGCGCAAAGGTCGAGAATCCGCCTGCCGGCGACTTCGACACCCTGCAACAAATGTCCCACGAACTGCGACGCGGCCTCCTGCACATAGTAGGCTCCCGCATGGAAATCGCTGTCGAAGGTGAACTGCGGCCGCGCCGCGAGGTAATATCCGTCGCCTCCTCCCGCCCGGCTCCGCCGTTCTCCGTACCGCCGCACTTGGCCGGGTTCAGGCGCACCGACACGGGCGGCTCGGTGTCGAGCGCCGCGCAGAGCGCCGCGCCCTCGCTATCGCCCAGATCGCGCAAAACGCGCTCGGCAAACTTCACAGGCAGCGTCATGCGTTACTTCCGGGTATTAAGCGCATCCAACCGCGCGCAGATTTTATCCAGCACGGCAGGGTCCGAAATGAAATCCTCATGGTCCTTGTCTACCACAAGCACGTCGCCTTCGTATATGTTGTCTATCCAGTTGTTGTACTTGTCGTTCAGCCGCTTGAGGTACAGCTCGTCGATATTCATCTCGTACTCGCGGCCGCGCTTGCGGATCTGCGAAATCAGCGTCGGAACGCTCGCCTTGAGATAAATCAGCAGGTCGGGCTTGGGAATCAGCTCGGTCACCAGCCTGAAAATCTTCATGTAGGTTTCGATGTCGCGCGTAGGCATCAGCCCCATTTCATGGAGGTTGCCGGCAAAGATATGCGCATCCTCGTAAACCGTGCGGTCCTGAAAAATCACGCCCGAACCGCCGTCGGAAAGCATGTCCATCGTCTGCTGGATGCGGCTTCCCAGAAAGTACATCTGCAGATTGAACGACCAGCGGTTCATATCTTCATAGAAGTCGCCGATATAGGGGTTGTTGCACTCTTCGAGATACGACTTGGCATTGTAGCGCTTGGTCAGAATCTGGGTCAGCGTCGTCTTTCCGCTTCCGATGTTGCCTGCAATTGCTATATACATATTATACGATATTTGTTTTACATTTTTGTCCTGCCGGAGCGTTCCGGCGCCCTGTCATCATGGCCTCGCGCCGCAAAAACGTCCGCCGTCACTTCTTCTCCCCGCCGAATGCCAGTATCTCCTCGGCCACATGGCGGTCGTTGACCAGCCGCGGCACCTTGTTCTTGCCGCGGGCGCGCAGCCATGCGAGGAAAAGCCCGCGGTCCACGACCGTCAGCCGCTGCCGTTCGAGCGTGGTCCGGCGCTTGGCGTCGTAATCCGAATTCACGGCCCGCAGCTCCCGGTCGAGCGCTTCGGCGAAATGCTCGCGGCTGTCAGGCTCACGCTCGAACTCCACGATCCACTCGTGGGCGCCCCGCTCCCGGAGCGACATGTAGCACGGCGCCACGGTATACTCCCCGACGACGGCCCCGGTCTCGTTGCTGGCGGCGATCAGGGCGCGGTCGGCGTTGTCGACGATCAGCTCCTCGCCGAAGACGTTGATATACTGCCGTGTGCGGCCCGCGAACCGGATCCGGTAGGGATTCGTCGAGGTGAACTCCACCGTATCGCCGATTTCGTAACGCCACAAACCGTTGTTCGAGGTGATCAGCATGGCGTAGACACGGCCGCACTCCACGCCCTCCAGCGGGACGATCGTCCCGCCGCTGCGGAACTCGAAGAAGTTGCCGTAGTCGAGCATCAGCAGCATGTCGTCGCGCGACGGATCGTCGGCCAGCGCGAAGAAGCCCTCCGAAGCGTTGTAGGTCTCCATGTACTGCATCCGCTCCGAGGGTATCAGCGCCTCGAACGAGCGGCGGTAAGGACCGAATTCCACGCCCCCGTGGGCGAACATGCAGAGGTTGGGCCACACTTCGAGCAGGTTCTGCCGCCCCGTATATTCCAGCACGCGGCGCATCATCGCCAAATTCCACGACGGCACGCCCGCAAAGGCCGTGATGTTTTCGCCGACGCACTCGCGGCAGATCGCCTCGACCTTGCGGTCGAAGTCGGGAATGAGCGCCGTGGCCATACGCGGCGCACGGAACCAGCCGCTCCAGAACGTCGTCTCGTGTATCAGTATGGCCGACAGGTCGCCCACCAGATTGCGCCCTTCACGGCTGCACGACCCGCCCAGCGTCAGCGTCTTGCCTTCGAAAACCCCGGTCTTCGGATTGTTGCCCGAAAAGACCGTCGCCACGTCGCGCATGCCCAGCGTATGGTTCCACCAGAGCGACTCCTCCGTGACCGGGATGTACTTGCTCCGGTCCGACGTGGTGCCCGACGAACGGGCGAAGAGCTTCACGCGGCCCGGCGAGGCGACGTTTTTCTCGCCGGCCAGCATCTTCTCGATGTAGGGCTTGAACGTCTCGTAATCGAACGTCTCGACCATCGTCTGGAACTGCTCGACCGTGCGGACATGCCCCAGATCGTAACGCCAGCCGAATTCGGTCCGCCGTCCGCGGCGCAGCAGCTGCCTGAAGACGCGTTCCTGCGTCTCGTCCGGCCGGCGCCGGAAACGGTCGATGGCCCGCTCGCGCTGCGAAAACCATGCTTTGAGTAATATGCTTCTGAATGACACGTGTCTGTTCGGTTTCGTTGCCGGCGGCGTGCGCTGCCCCGCGCCGTGCGCCGGGCCTCGCGGCACGCGCCGTCAGTTAAAAAAGTATCCTACTTTGCCTACGGACGCGGGCATGGCGAAGACCACCACGCGGTCGTAGGGGTTGATTTCCATATTGTCCACGGCGATGAACACCTTGTCGCCGCGCACGATGCCGCCGATGATCGTATCTTCGGGCAGCCCCAGATCCTTGATCCGGGTCTTGACGGCCGGAGCGTTGGGCTTGACGATGAACTCCAGCACCTCGGCATCGCTGCCCGTCAGGCACTTGATGGCCTGCACGTCGGTGGACATCGTGAAGCGGAAGATGTTCGACGCCGTGACCAGCTTCTTGTTGATGATCGTGTCGATGCCGATCGACTCGGCCAGATTGATGTAATTGAGGTTCTCGACCTCGGCGATCACCTTCTTGACACCCATGCGCTTGGCGAGCATCGCCGCGAGGATGTTGGTCTCGCTGCGGCCCGTCACGGCCACGAAGGCGTCCATATTGGAAAGCCCCTCCTCCATCATGGCCTCAGTGTTGCGACCGTCCTCGTTGATTATCAGCGTCTTGTCAAGCAGCTCCGCCAGCCGGTAGGCCTTCTCGGCGTTGTAATCGACCAGCTTGATATTCACCTCCTCCTGCAATTCGGTGGCGATGCGGATGCCGATGCGCGAACCGCCGAGGATCATCATGTTCTTGATCTCGATATTGGACTGTCCGGAGAACTCCATGACCTGCTTCACGGCGTCCTGACGCGCGATGACGTAGATCACATCGCCCTCGGTGAAGATCTCGCCCTGCCGGGGGATGATCGTCTCGCCGCCCCGCGTGATGGCCACCGTGCGGTAGCTCAGCGGCGTCTCGTCGTCGTCGAAGCCCTCGATCTGCCGTCCCACCAGCGGCGAGGCCGGTTCCAGACGGAACACCACCAGCGAGAGTTTGCCGCTCGAAAAATCGACGTACTCCGTAGTCGAGGTGTGCCCCAGCAGGTTGATGACCTCGCGCGCCGCCACCTTTTCGGGATAGAACAGGTAGTCGATGCCCATGTCGATGAACATCTCCTTGTTGTTGGGTTCGAGGTACTCGTTGTTGTCGATGCGGGCGATGGACTTCCGGGCGCCCAGCTTCTTGGCCAGCATCGCCGCCACGACGTTGTCGTTCTCCTCGTGGTTCACGGCGATGAAAAGGTCGCACTTGCGCACCGAAGCCTTGCGGAGCACGGCGAAAGTCGTCGAATCCCCCTCGACGGTAATCACGTCGGCCAGACTCCCCACGTCGGAAAGCAGTTTCTGGTCGCTGTCGATAATGGTGATGTCGTGGCCGTTGCCGCTCAGCATCTTCGCCAGATGGCTCCCCATCTCTCCCGCTCCCGCTATTACGATTTTCATAGTATTGCGTCGTTGTCTTTTTGCATCCGCCGCCGAAGAGAGGGCAGCGTTTTTGCAATTTATCTTACAAATGTATACATTTGTGACCGAAAGCCAAAATTTCGGGACGTAAAAATACCTTATTGATATGCCGACATGGTTAATCGTTTTTCTGTTCGCGCTGGGGGCCGTGGCCCTTTTCGTCGTGGGCATGTCGCTGACGCTGATGATCAAGGGACATAACATCGACTCCGAGATCTCGACCAACAAGAACATGCAGCGGCTGGGCATCAAGTGCGCCGTACACGAAACGCGCGAAGCGGACGGCAGCGCCGGCTGCTCCGACACGCATACGGCCGCGGGGTGTTCGGGCAACTGCTCGGCCTGCGACATCGAAGAGGCCGGGCACAAGAAGTAGTCCCGGAGCGAACGGACTGAAACCCCTGCAAACCCGCCGAACATGATCCGACAACCCGAATCCCCGAAGACATTCGTCTGGCGCATATGCTCGGCGCATGTGATCGCCTACTTCACCGCCGGCGTTTTCGCCCAGCTCTTCCTCGATTACAGAACCCACTTCTCGTCCGAGTCGCTGGCTCTGCTGATGCGGCCCGTAAGCTCGCCGTGGGTCGCGCTCGGCCCCGGACTGCAGATTTTCCGCGGAGTGCTGATCGCGCTGGCGCTGCTGCCCGTACGCGGATTCCTGTACGGCAAAAACGGATTCCTCAAGCTGGCGTGGCTGGTTCTGGGCCTGAGTTTCATCTCGACCATAGGTCCCACGCCCGGCTCGTTCGACGGCTACATCTACACGATCCTGCCCGTGCAGTATCATCTGGGCGGAATCCCCGAAGCCGTTTTATACACCGCGCTCTTCGCGGGCATCCTCGCCTTCTGGCACAAATCCGGAAAAAGATACGTCACGGTGCTCTCCATCGTACTTGTGGCCGTAATCGTGCTGTTCAGCGTCATGGGATTCCTCGGCGCGGCGCAGGCGGAGTAACGCGGCGGCCGTCGGGCAAAACCGGAGTCCACCGGATGTGATCGAGTGGCGGAAGCTGGCAGTAGTTGCTGGGGCTGAATGAGGTTGGCGGGCTGTAGCAGGCTGAGGTTGGCAAGCTGAAGTTGGCGGGCAGGAGCTGGCCGAAACCGGCTGAGGCCGACTCGCCGGCGAATAAAAAATGAGGTTGCCCGGCGCGCGGACGACCTCTTCTTCGTATATCTCGGCAACGGTTCGGAACCGCTTCCGTCAAATCTTGCAGTGTTTCGACCGGCAGACGAACCACGGATTGCGCAGGTCCTCCTCGTTGTAGAGCAGCTCCCGGTCGTCGGGCAGCGTGCGGGTGCGACCGCCCGCTTCGGCGAGAATCAACTCGCCCGCGGCGGTGTCCCACTCGTACGTATGCGTCGTGCGGACATAATAATCGACCTTCCCCTCGGCCAGCAGGCAGAATTTGTAGGAACTCCCCTGCTCGACGATCTCCAGATCGGGATGCGCTTCGCGCAGGCGGGCGATATGCTCCGCCGTTTCGGGCGTCTGGTGCGACCGCGACACGGCCACCCGCAGGCGGGGATGCTCCGCCCCCTCTTCGAGCGGCAGCTGCCGCCAGCCCGTGACGATCTGGTCGTAGGTGTATTCGGCGGCGGCATCCGGCGCGATATGCTCCTTGACGTAGGAACCCGAATCGCGCCCGGCGACGTACATCTTTTCGAAATAGGGGACATAAATGACAGCCCCCATGCAGACGTTGTTCTCCATCAGGGCGATATTCACGGTAAATTCGTTGTTTCCCTTAATGAACTCGACCGTTCCGTCGAGCGGATCGACCAGCCAGTACAACTCCCAGTTGCGGCGTTCGTCGTAGCGCATCTCGCGGCCCTCCTCACTCAGGATCGGGATGCGCGTGCGGCCCAGATATTCGCGGATGGTTTTGTGTGCGAGGCGGTCGGCGAGGGTGATCGGCGTCTTGTCGTCTTTAAGGCTTATATCGTAATCGTCTAAATTCTTGTAAATATTCATTATCGAGGCTCCGGCCCTGACTGCCGCATTGAACAGCGGCGGCAGCAGATACATCCTCACCTTGTCGTTTATCATCGTAGCTCGTTTTTTGAGTTCGGTAATTTCGATTGCCATGGTAAAGGTAACAAGAATTTATGATATGGTAAAATTTTTTACTCCTATTTTACAGCGGCGCCGCAGCCCCTTTTCTCCGCCGCCCGTACGCCCGTAGGCAATATCGCTGAGGGCCAGCGAAACACATCCGGCGACGCACCACACGAGGGCTGCGGTGAGCAGTACGGCGGCCGCCGGCCACCGGCCCGTCCATACGGCGGCGGCGATCGCGCCGCCCAGCGACGCAGCCGCCACGACGCGCAGCACGGACTGCCGCCCGCGACACGGCTTGCGCCCAGACTGCGGCGCATAGAAAACCGGCTCCCAAAGGCGCCGGCGCCGGCGCCGCGGTACGGATTTGCCCGGACGGTGCGCGAAACCGCCTGCTGCAATGACGGCTTCGCGGCTCAGCAGCGCGGCAGGCTCTCCGATCCGCGAACGCACGCAATCGCACCCTCCGACGCCCCGCTCCCCCACTTCGGCCACCAGCCGCGCGACAGCGTCCGGCAGCAGAAACTGCCCCTCCCGCACCGGCAGCACGTAATCGTAGGCGGCCACTTCGGCCGCCGCATCGAAATCGCCGGCGGGAGTATCCTGCGCACGGTCCACCAGCACCAGCCTGCGGAAACGGCGCTTGCGCGAACGCCCCAGCGCCCGCACGCCCGTCACGGGCAGCTCCTCCGACAGCACGTATTCGACGCGGATCATGCGGTAGCGGGCCGTAAAGGCCGCAAACTCGACGGGATAACGCAGGGAATCGAGCACCACGATCACTTCATAGTGGGCATATTCGGCCGAAAGCAGGTTTTCGACCTGCTCCTGCGCACGGACGCCGCTGCACAACACCGATATCCCGATGCCGTCGGGCGTGTCGCTCGCCACGGCGTGGGACCCTGCCAGCAGCAGCCGTTTGTTATGTCCCCGCACGACAAGCCAGAGCAGCGCGAGGGCCGCAGCGGCGACAGCGACAAGCAGCAGTAACAGCACGATCAGCATACCAGACTCCGTTTATAGGAATGTATAAGCGATTCGTAGTAGGGACGCTCCCGGTCGTCGAACAACCGCCGCAGCACGGCAGGCGCATAGCCCTCCCGCGCCATGTAACGCATCAGCGCCTTGCGTTCGGCGCGGCTCATCGAGGCGATGCGGCCCGCCACCTCGCGCCGCCTGAGCGAACAGCGCATCGAGCAGAGCGTATAGAGCGCTTCGCGGCCCAGCTCCGGCACCCTTTCGCGGGCCACCATCGCCAGCAGAAGCCTCTCCGCCTCCTCGATGCCGAACTGCCGCACGATCCGCAGGTTGCGGTTCGGAGAGCCGACGAGCGGTTCGTAGGCGATCGGCAGCAGACCGCGGCGCAGCATGGCCATGATCTCCGACACTTCGCAGGCCGAAAAGGGATAGTCGTACTCCGCCATCCGGCGCAGCGAGGTCGCAGGTTCGGCTGCCAGCTGCGTCATCAGGGCGTAGAAGCGCACGTAACGGTTGCGGCTGCGCATATAGCGGGCGGCTTCGGCGCCGATGCCGTCTCCGGCGGGCAGCCGGGAGAGCAGCATCAAGTAGCGCGCACGGCGGTACCCCTGCGCGAAGCGTATCCGGCGCAGCAGCCACCCGTCCAGCCCGTATTGCACGACGATGCGGCGCAGCGGCGCCGGGTCAAGCCCGTAGGTCGCCGCCACCAGCCTGCCGACGGTTTCGATCAGCAGGCGGCGGGCGCCCGCACGGCGCAGAAGCGGAAAGCGCGGCGTCTCTTCGCCGCCCGAAAACAAGGCGAGCATGACGATATGCAGGTATTTGCGCTGCAGCACGGCGTCCCTGCCGCGCCTGCATCTGCGGCGCATCCGCCCGACCGCCATCCCGCCGAGCAGCCAGAGCGTCACGGCGGCGGCCGCCGCGGAATATATCATGAAAAGCGTTTCGGTCATAAAAGCCGGTTCAAATCGTTGGACACCTTGCCCCGCAGCCGCTGCAGGCTCAGCGGGAAAGCCATATACTGGTCCACGCCGCACTCCAGCAGACTCAGGACGGCCTGTTCGGACTGAAGCCACGAAACCACGTAAAACAGCGGCCGTCTCAGTCCCGCGGGACGCACGCCGCGCACGACGTCGCGGCCGCACAAGAAAGGGGCCATATGCAGCACGATCACCAGATCGAACAATACGCGGCGGCAAAGCCCTTCCATCTCGTCCGCATCGGCCGCACAACGCACCTCGGTGCGCATGTCGATCAGCGACAGACGCACCATGTCGCGCAGAAAAATATCGTCCGAAACAATCAGTATCCTGTTCATAAAACCCCGTCCGGCGTGTGCCGGTGCCCTGCCCCGGCCCAAAACCATGCCAGAGCCGCACGGGGCCAAAAAAATTTGCCGGATATGTTGTTTATAAGATAAATATGCGTATATTTGCACTCCGAATTATGTTCAAATACATAACCATCGAATAAATGTACGTTATAGTAGAGATTGCAGGTCAGCAATTTAAAGCTGAAAAAGGTCGGAAACTTTATGTTCACCGTCTTCAGGGCGAAGAAAATTCGTCCGTAAGTTTCGACAAAGTCCTGCTCACAGACAACGACGGTCAGGTCAAAGTAGGTGCACCTGTAGTAAAAGGCGCCTCGGTGAAGTGCAAGATCCTGAAACACCTCAAGGACGACAAGGTTCTGGTGTTCAAGAAAAAGCGCCGCACAGGATATCAGAAATGCAACGGCCACCGTCAGTATCTGACACAGGTCCTTGTAGAGGAAATTGTTGCATAACCCTTTAAAACGGAAGAGAAATGGCACACAAGAAAGGTGTAGGTAGTTCGAAGAACGGACGTGAGTCGGAAAGCAAGCGACTCGGCGTCAAACTGTTCGGTGGCCAGTTCGCAAAGGCGGGCAACATTATCGTTCGTCAGCGCGGCACGGTTCACAACCCCGGTGAAAACGTGGGTATCGGTAAAGATCACACGCTCTTCGCCCTTGTAGACGGCACCGTCGAATTCTGCAAGAAAGGCGCAGGCAAATCGTACGTGAGCGTAACTCCCCTGAGCGAGTAAGCGTTCCATAAGCAACACAGACAGGCGGCTTCCCGACGGGAGGCCGCTTGTTTTGTGAACCCCGAAAGCGCAAGACACACGGTCCGAAGATCATAGGGCACACACCAAAGATCATACGGCGACCAGAGGCCCCAAAGCCGTTTTTCGGCAATCGACTCCGCGGCCCGGCCCCAATACAGACAGGTAGTTGCAGATTGCGAAAAATTGATTACCTTTGTTATGCGGTACACCGTATTGCATGCGTTCTTAACATATCGAATACATAAACGATTGTATTTGTCTGCTCTGAATCTGGTAAATTTTTTGAAGACACCTTGTACAACCTCACCCGGAAGGGTATGCGTTGTTTTTCGGTGTCGCAGGTTTACCAGAACCCAGAGCAGTCGGAATTCGGCGCAGCCCTTTCTTTTTTGGCACAGAGAGTGCGCGCTGTTTTGTTGGATTTACGGGTTTACCAGAACCTCAGGAGTTACAGATTCAGCGGCACTCTTCTTCTTTGGCACAAATGAGTCCATTTGTCCGCACTCCTGCCGATGCAATCGAATCATATGCGGCGGCAGGATGCTTTCCGATAATCGGATTCTTCCTACAAAAGAGAGTTGCGTCACTTTTTTCCTGCCGCCGTTCTTTTTTACTTTCTCCGTCCGCAACATATTCCGCACATCCGGCCGACCGAGCAGTTCCGCCGCATAACACAAAAAAAACGGCAGCCCCTCAGAGAAGGAGTGCCGCAAATTATCCGCGCCGGCGAAACTACTTCTTCGCAGGCTCTTTTTCGACGGCCTTGAATACGGCCAGCGACTTGTCGTCGTCGAAGAAGGTCAGCTCCGAACCCTTGATTTCGAAACGGTCCACGTCGTCGAGCATCTTGACGAACGCATCTTCGTACTGCATGTCGGGGCAGGCCATCCGGGTCATACCCATATTCTCGAATTCGAGTTTCTTGCCCTTCAGCTCATAGCGGCCGAAGAAACGGTTGCAGTTGGTGCGTCCGGCGACCATCGTGTCGGCGGCATTGAACTCCAGCGTGAAAAAATCCGCCTCCTGATTGATCGCCGTCGCCGGAATCGACCCCATTTGGGCGAGTTTCCAAGTCGTACCTTCGAGCGTCTTGTCCTGCGCGGCGCTTCCGCACGCAGCCATCGTAACGAGCAGCGCTGCGGCTGCAAAATACTTTTTCATCATAAATACATATAAGTTAATAACAGAACGCCGCGTGCAAAAACCGCACAAAACCTGACGGCGTCGACTCTTACGCGCCCCAAAGTTAGCAATTCCCGGCCGGATACGCAACCCCGGCGACAAAAAACGCAGGCAGGTCTTCACATAGGCGGTTTTTGGGCAGCTCCCGAAAAAAAGCCATCCGGAACAAATCGCTCCGGATGGCCGCAAATCGGGCAAAACCCCGAATTACATTTTTCAGGAATTACATTTTTTTCAGATAAACCGCGATCTGCAGTTCCGTCGTTGCATTGAACAGATCGTCGAGAATGACAGCGGGATCGAGTCCCATCATCTGCGACGGATCGAGTCCCAGCCCGCCGAGCACGTCCTTGAGCAGCTTGACATAGGGCAGCATCATGGCGCGGTCCACATACAGGCGGAACACGCCGCCCTCAAAGGTGTACTTGAACGGAATGGCGTAATGGCTGTCGGTCGAAACGACACTCAGCCCCTTATAAGCGCCGAGCATCTTGTCGATCTCGGAAAGAATCTCCATCCCCTCCTGCTTCTCGATCGCCCGGATGAAATCCTTGCTGACGGCAGCGAAGAACAGGTTCGACTCCGTATAGAAACTCAGCGCGCCTTCGGGCAGGACAGCGGCGGTCTCGGCACTCGGAAATACCGATACGGCCTCGGCGAACGTCGGCGAGAAGATCGTCGTCATGATGTCGGCCCCCTCCTCGACCACCACGTCATGGTATTTGGCGGCAAACAAACCGTCGCTATGCAGATCGAGCTGAACCAGACCGCTCGACACGAATTGCGAACCGATGGCCGACACCAAATCCAAGATGGTATTGAACGGCATTACGAACGAACCGGCAGGCATCCCCATGCTCTCCGAGAGATCGATACCGGGAATATTATCCGGATCCGTCCATGCAGCGGCTACTTCCAGATAAAGCCTCGAAGGCTCACCGCCCCACTCGTCGGGCACTTCTTTAAAGTAGTGCGGCGTATAGCTGCCGACCAATTCGGACGATACCTGCGGTTTCTTCACCTTTCCGTCGTCATCGTTACAAGCCGTAAAGGCAGCCAAGGCAGCGCACACGACAAACACGGACGCAATTTTGTGCAAGAGATTTTTCATAAGCGAGATTAGATAGTGTTAATTCAAATGTGCGGCAAAGTTATCTCCGGGGCCGATTATGAACAAATAAATTCATTCGGGGGGGGGATTTTTCAAACGGACAGCAAATTTTTCATCACGAACCGAATCGCCGGAACACAAAAAAGGCCGCGGCACAAGCCATTTCGCCGCCCGGACGGATTTCGAACGACTCCCCGAACGGTTTTCGAACGAACCTCCTGACAGCCCGCCGACCGAACGGTTTTCGAACCATCCGCTCGGACAGATTCCGGACTATCGTCCGGACCTATTTCGGGCGCCTTCCCGAAGGTGTTTCAGACTGCCATTCGGAGGGATTCCGCCCCACCGTCCGGACAAATCCCGGACCGCTTCCCGGAGGAATTTCAGGTCGTCATCCCGGACAGATTTCAGGTCCCCGGACGGATTCCGGGCCGCCATCCGTACGAACCACAACTCGGACGCACCGCCGCCCCGGAAATCGCACCGCAAAGCGGGCGGCATTCCCGGCGGCGCAACGTGCGGCCGCAACCGCCTTACCCGAACAAGCGGTTCAGCAGCGCCGCCAACCTGTATCCGGCTTTCAGCACCTGCGCCTCGGCGAACTCGTGCGAGAAAATGATGAAGTCGCGCGACTCCTCGTACGAAAGCGTCTGACCGGCCTTGGTCCAGTCGTAGATCACGCGGCACTCGCGGGCGCTGTCGACCAGCCAGTCGCGGGGCGTGCCTTCGGCGATATCGCGTTTTTCCCGCTTCGAACAGCGGTCGAGCTGGTGCCCGTATTCCAGATAATGCCACTTGTTGCTCAGCGTAAGCGCCCACTCGTCCCAGTAATTATGCAGGCCGTACTCCTTGCCGCTGAGCGTGAATTTGAAACTCTTGTACCACGGATATTTCACGTGTCCCGGACAGTGCATGTCGCCGACGAGATGTACGATAAAGCGGATCGAGACCGTCACCGTCGAATCGTTTTGATTGCGGTAATCTTCCACGTTCGCAATGCAGTTGTCCAGAAAAGTCATCGCGTCGCCTTCGGGATCGGGC
>OMCM01001224.1_pt1 | contig 13448 bp, 9 predicted proteins | sample 1645021 | NCBI WGS metagenome assembly OMCM01 (sample SAMEA103958142, study PRJEB25191) | human gut metagenome | biome: human-associated habitat [ENVO:00009003]; feature: intestine environment [ENVO:2100002]; material: feces | place: Germany | collected 2013/2015
GCGTGACAGCCTCGCGCTCGATGAGGGCGGAGAGCTCGTCGGGGGAATCGGCGGGGTCGATGAGCGCGGCCTCGCGCGTGGCTTCGTCGATGAGCAGGTAGCAGTTGGTGCCGAGCTCGCCGACGACGGTGGTGATGACTTTCATAAAACTGACCTCCGTTCGGTTACTTGGGGGCTTCCAGATCCTTCGTGTCCACGATGAGGGTGAAGGGGCCGTCGTTGACGGAATCGACCGCCATGTAGGCGCCGAACTCGCCGGTCTCAACGTGATAGCCCTTGGCGCGGACGAGGGACTCGGGGCGGCGGCCCTTGCGGCAGTTGCCGTAGAGCGTGAACTGCGAAACGATCATGATCTCGCCGCCGACCTCGTCGAGCGTGAGGTTGATCTTGCCGTCGGCGTCTTCAAAAAGACGGAGCGAGCAGAGCTTGTCGGCAAGCTTGACGGCCTGGGCCTCGGTATCGTCGTGTGTGACGGCGAGGAGGATGAGAAAACCTCTGCCGATGGAGCGCGTTTCCCGCTCGTCGATGGTGACGCTGGCGCGCTGAACGCGCATGAGGACTGCTTTCATGGCGGTTCTCCTTATCGCTTATTTGCTGAGCTTGGCGCGCAGGGCCTCGCCGGCCTCCTCGTAGCCGGGCTTGCCGAGCAGCGCGAACATATTCTTCTTGTAGGCCTCGACGCCGGGCTGATCGAAGGGATTGAGGCCGAGCAGATAGCCGGACAGGCCGCAGGAGAACTCAAAGAAGTAAATGAGCTCGCCGAGGGTGCGGGCATTGCGCTCGCCGGCGGAGACGATGAGGTTGGGGACGCCGCCCTCGACGTGGGCGAGGAGCGTGCCGTCCATCGCCTGACGGTTGATGAAGTCCATCGTTTTGCCCTCGAGGAAGTTCAGGCCGTCGCCGTTGACGTCGTCGTGCGGGACGGTGAGCTGGTCGGGATCGGCGGCGAAGCGGACGACCGTTTCCAGCAGCGTGCGCTCGCCCTGCTGGATATACTGACCCATGGAGTGCAGGTCGGCGGTGAAATCGACGCTGGCGGGGAAGAGGCCCTTGCCCTCCTTGCCCTCGCTTTCGCCGTAGAGCTGCTTCCACCACTCCGCCATGAAGCGGAACGACGGCTCGAAGCAGGCGAGCAGCTCGATCTTTTTACCGGAGCGGTAGAGCTCGTGGCGCATGGCAGCGTACTGCCACGCGGGGTTGGTGTAGTCTGCGATCTCACAGAGCGCCTCCATCTCCCGCGCGCCGGCGAGCAGGGCGTCGGTGTCCACGCCCGCGACGGCGATGGGGAGCAGGCCGACCGCGGTGAGGACGCTGTAGCGTCCGCCGACGTTGTCGGGCACGACGAACTCCTCGTAGCCCTCGGCGTCCGCGAGGGACTTGAGAGCGCCCTTGTGCGCGTCGGTGGTGGCGTAGATGCGCTGCGCCGCGCCCGCCTTGCCGTACTTTTGCTCAAGCCTTTCGCGGAAGAAGCGGAAGGCGACGGCGGGCTCGGTGGTCGTGCCGGACTTGGAAATGACGTTGACGGAGAAGTCATCGTCGCCGATGAGCTCCATCACCTCGCGCAGCGCGGCGGAGGACAGACCGTTGCCGATGAAGTAGACGTTGGGGGTGTCCTTTTTCTTCAGGTTGTAGTTGGGCGAGCACAGACACTCGATCACGCCGCGCGCGCCGAGGTAGCTGCCGCCGATGCCGATGACGACAAGGGCCTTGGAGTCGCCTTGGATCTTTTTCGCGGCGGCGAGAATGCGCGCATATTCCGCGCGGTCGTACTGCGCGGGCAGGCGGACCCAGCCGATGAAATCGTCGCCCTTGCCGCCGCCGTTGAGGAGCTCGCGCTGCGCGCGCTCGAGACGGGGGCAGAGGACTTCTTCATAGGGATAGGAAAGGAAGGGCTTTGCGTGGGAAACGTTGATGGAAAGCATGATAGAATTCCTCCTTATAAAATTCAGAGCGTCAGCCGGCGGGGCGGTCGACCTTCATCACGCCGCTGATCTGATGGAGGCGGCGCATGACGGCGGAGAGCTGCTCGCTGTCGGCGACGAAGATCTCGAGATGGATGAGGGCGAAGCCGTCCGCGGTGGTCTTGGCGTTGAGGCCCGCGACGCGGGTCTGCGTGGACGAGAGGACGGCGGAGACATCGAGCACGAGGTCGATGCGGTCCTTGGCGTAGATGTCGAGCGAGGTCTGGTAGGACTGCTTGACGTCCTTGCCCCAGCTGACCTTGACCCAGCGGCCGGCCTCCTCGGGACGGCGACGCTCGGGCGCGGCGTTGGGACAGTCGGCGCGGTGGACGGACACGCCGTAGCCGCGGGTGATGAAGCCGACGATGTCATCGCCCGGAACGGGCGTGCAGCACTTGGAGAACTTGACGAGGCAGTTGGAAAGCCCCTGCACCACGATGCCGTCCTCACTCTTTTCACGCATGGGAACGGCGGGACGGGTCTTGCCCGGCTCGCCGGGGATGGGCACGGTGGCGTCGCGCTCGGCCTGCTGCTGCTTGTTGAGCGCCTTGAGCTCGTCGCGGATGCGGTTGACGGCCTTCTGCGCCGAGAAGCCGCCGTAGCCGATGGCGGCATACATATCGTCGAGGTTGCCGAAGCCGGTCTTTTTGAGCAGCGTGGGGCGCAGCTCGTCCCCGGTGACGGTGGCGACGGAGATGCCGTAATGCTTGAGCTCGGATTCAAAGGCGGCGCGGCCGTTGACGATGTTCTCCTCGCGCTTTTCCTTCTTGAACCACTGGCGGATCTTGCCGCGCGCCTCGTTGGACTTGGCGATCTGCAGCCAGTCGCGGCTGGGGCCGCGGGCGGATTTGCTCGTGAGGATCTCGACCACGTCGCCGTTTTTGAGCTGGTAGTCGAGCGGGACGATGCGCCCGTTGACCTTGGCGCCGACCATGGAGTTGCCGACGGCGGAGTGGACGGAGTAGGCGAAGTCGATGGGCGTCGCGCCGGTGGGGAGGTTCGTCACGTCGCCGCGCGGGGTAAAGACGAATACCTCGTCGGCGAACATATCGACCTTGAGGGTGTGGATAAATTCCTCGGCGTCCGTATTCTCCTGATTTTCGAGGAGACGGCGCACCCACTCATAATTCTGCTCGTTGGCGCTGCCGGAGATGCCCTGCTTGTACTTCCAATGGGCGGCGATGCCGTATTCGGCGATGTCGTGCATCTCCTGCGTGCGGATCTGCACCTCGAACATCACGCCGTCGGGGCCCATGACTGTGGTGTGGAGCGACTGATAGCCGTTGGGCTTGGGGGTGCCGATATAGTCCTTGAAGCGGCCGAGCACGGGCCGGTAAAGGTCGTGGATGACGCCGAGAACGTTGTAGCAGTCCGCGACGGTATCGACGATGACGCGGAAGGCGAAGAGGTCGAACACCTCGTCCATGGTCTTGCTCTGGGCATACATCTTGCGGTAGATGCTGTAGGGGTGCTTCATGCGGCCGTAGACGCGGCGGAAGGGAATATGGTCCTCGGTGAGCTTGCCCTCGATCTGCTTCTGGATGCGCTCCATGAACGAGCCGTATTCCTTGGACTTCTCCTCGAGGGAGTGGGTGATCTCGTTGAAGGCGGTGGGGTCGAGGTATTTGAGGGAAAGGTCCTCCAGCTCCCACTTCATGCGCTGCATACCGAGCCGGTGGGCGATGGGGGCGTAGATCTCCATCGTCTCGAGCGACTTCTGACGCTGCTTGTCGGTGGACTGATACTCCATCGTGCGCATATTGTGCGTGCGGTCGGCGATCTTGATGAGGATGACGCGGATGTCCTTGGCCATGGCCATGAGCATCTTGCGCAGATTTTCCATCTGCTCCTCTTCCTTGCTCGTGTAGTGGACGCGCGTGAGCTTGGAAACGCCCTCGACCAGATCGGCGACGGTGGGGGAGAAGCGCTTGGCGATGTCGTCGTAGGTCGCGTCGGTGTCCTCGATGCAGTCGTGCAGGAGGGCGGCGATGATGGATTCGCTGTCAAGATGCAGTTCCTCGGCCACGATCTGCGCAACGGCGATGGGGTGGGTGACGAAGGGCGAGCCGTCCTTGCGCTTCTGGGCGCCGTGGTGCGCGGCGGCGTAGCGGAAGGCGGCGTCGATCTGGGCGAAGTCTGCGCCGGGGTTGTAGGCGCGGATGGTCTCGACCAGATGATCGTATTGCTTCTGCACCACCTCGGGGATGGGCTGGGGGGTCTGCTCAATGGGAGCCTGCTCGATCGTTTTTACGTCGCTCATGCGCTGCTGCCTCCTTTCGTTCCGTCCAGTCCCTCGCGCAGGGCGCAGAGATAGGGGCTGGCATCAAGATCCACACGCTTGCCGCCGGTGAGACGGAGCGTGATGTATTTGTCGTGGCGCTCGACGGTCACGAGCCCGCGCTCGGCAAAAACCGCGAGGCACATGACCGTGCGCGGAAAGCTCTCCGCGCCAAGGGCCTCGGCGGAGAGCCGCCGCAGGAAGGGCAGCTCCGGAGAGGTGAGCGTGCCGTCCACCTCGCGCTCGAGCGCACGCCAGACGCGCACGAACTGCTCGCGCGAGGGCAGGAGCTTCGCGGCCTCCTTCGCGCTCACGCCGCCGCCGCGGATCAGCGTGCGGCACAGCTCAAGCTGCTCGGCCTCGCGGGCGCCGGGGTCGTGCGCGCTGCGCAGATCGACGAGCTGGAGCTGCAGGGAGCGGCTGCCGCGGAATTCATTGATCTGAAGGTAGAAGGCGGCGTCCACGCGCTCGCCGACGGTCAGGCCGCATTCCGCGGGGGTGACGGAGAAGAAGATGCCGTCGAAGCTCGTGTGGCCCTTCTGGAGCCGGAGCTTGAGATGCTTATTCTGTCCTACGCTCTGCATGGACTCCAGCCGCGCGCCGCGCAGGCAGAAAACGGGGCGGTTGTTGCCCGCGCCGTAGGGCTCGAGACGGGAAAGCTCCTCGACCTCCTGAAGCGTGATGAGGCTCGGGCGGGTGAGGGCGGCGTCGATCTCCAGCGAGGAGACGGGGGCCGAGTCGCCGCAGTGGGTGCGGACGTATTGATTGATGCGCTTGCGGAAGGCGGGGATATTCTCCTCCTTGATGGTGAAGCCCGCGGCGAGCTCGTGCCCGCCGAAGCCGACGAGCAGGTCGCTGCACGCCTCGAGCGCGGCAAAGAGGTTGAAGCCGCCATAGCTGCGGCAGGAGCCCTTGCCCATGCCGCCGGCGAGGTGGATCATGAAGCTGGGACAGGAGAATTTTTCGGAAAGACGCGAGGCGACGATGCCGACCACGCCCTGATGCCATTCCTCGCTCGAGAGCACGAGCGCGTTGCGCTCGGTGGGGGCGAGGGTGTCCATCTGCTCGATGGCGCAGCGGAAGATATCCTGCTCGACGCTCTGGCGCTCGCGGTTGAGGTCGCACAGCTCGCGGGCGAGCCGCTCGGCCTTGGCGGGGTCCTGCGTGAGCAGGAGCTCGGCGGCCAGCTCCGCGCGGCCCATGCGCCCGGCGGCGTTGATGCGGGGAGCGAGGACAAAGCCGATCTGCACGGAGGAGACCGGACGTCCGGTCAGGCCGGCCTCGCGCAGCAGCGCGTGAAGGCCCGTGAAGTCGCTGCGGTCGATGCCCTCAAGACCGCATTGGACGATGGTGCGGTTCTCGCCCTCCATGCGCATGACGTCGGCAATGGTGCCGATGGCGGCAAGGGTGCAGTAGCGGGAGAAGAGCGCGTTTTCGCGCTCGGCGCCGCCGAGGGCGAGGACCAGCTCGAGCGCGACGCCGACGCCAGCAAGATGCTTGAACGGAAAGCCGCAGTCCGGGCGGTGGGGGTCGACCACGGCGCAGGCGGCGGGCAGCTCGTCCTTACATTCGTGGTGGTCGGTGATGACGAGATCGACGCCGAGCGTGGCGGCAAAGGTGGTCTCCTCCACGCCGGTGATGCCGCAGTCCACGGTGACGATGAGCGTGACGCCCTGCTCGGCAAGCGCGCGGATCGCATCGCAGCCGAGGCCGTAGCCCTCCTCAATGCGGCGGGGAATGTGCATGAGCACCGCCGCGCCGCGGGAGCGGAGATAATCGGTCAGAAGGCAGGTGGAGGTGATGCCGTCCACGTCGTAATCGCCGAACACGGCGATGGTCTCGCCGCCGGTAAGCGCGCGGTCGATGCGCGCCACGGCCTTGTCCATGTCGCGCATGAGGAAGGGGGAGTAGACCAGCGAGCGTTCGCGGTCGAGATGCGCGGCGGCCTGCTCGGGCGTGACGACGCCGCGCGAGGCCAGTACGGTCGATACCAGATAGGGATAGCCTGCGTCCATCAGCGCTTCGACCGCGGCGTCATCCGTTTCCGGGATGAGCCAGCGTTCGTATTTCATGCAGTGACCTCCGATCTGTACGGCAAAAGTGCCGCGGATACTAATTCAATCTAATATTATAGCAAAGATGCGCGGAAAGGTAAAGAGAAAATATAAGGCGCGTCCTGCCGCATTTTTTGATTTTTTACGAGAAAGCTATTGACAAACGGACCTTCTCCCTGTTATACTGTCCCTTGTCCTGTCGGGCAGAATATGGCGGCATAGCTCAGTTGGCTAGAGCATGCGGTTCATACCCGCAGTGTCCCCGGTTCGAATCCAGGTGCCGCTACCAAAGAGCACGGGATGCGAGAGCATCCCGTGCGTTATATGGCCCGTTGGTCAAGTGGTTAAGACACGGCCCTTTCACGGCTGTAACATGGGTTCGAATCCCGTACGGGTCACCATTTGCGGGCTTAGCTCAGCTGGTTAGAGCGCATGCTTCACACGCATGAGGTCACTGGTTCGAGTCCAGTAGTCCGCACCAAAATGAATGACCCTACCCAATTCGAACAAGTCGATGAGACTTGTAGATTGGGTAGGGTTGTTTTATACTCTAAAAGCCTTGGTATGGCAGGAGTTTCATGAGTTGTCACGCTGAATCAAATATGAGACATGAAAATGCAAACTGTCTAAAAGTGTAGTAGAAAACGAAAAAATCAGGCGATTCGAACACGGATGTCTCATTTAACAGTTGCACAGAAGTTCTCTTCCATCTGGTATGGCGTCAGATTTTTCAATGTACGATGAGGTCGTTTGTTATTATAAAACTCAATATAGGAAGCAATGCTGGCTTGAAATGCTCTATCGGAAGGATGGTCCTTTCGGTAGAGCTCTTCTTTTTTCAGCGAAGCGAAAAATGATTCTGCGACCGCATTGTCATACGGCTTGCCGGGTTGCGAAAAAGATTGCTCCGTATTGTGTTCATGCAGGATCTGTTGAAAACGATGAGAGGTATATTGTGCGCCTCGGTCGCTATGAAAAATAAGACCAGACGATGGATGGCGTTCCTCATACGCCATTTTGAATGTTGCGGTGATAAGTTGCGTACTGTTCCTTTTTGAAATTTTATGTGCGATTACTTTGCGCGAGAAAAGGTCGATAATTACGCAAATATAAAAATAGTGCTCTCCCAGTTTAAAACAAGTAACATCGCTGACCCATCTCTGATTCGGTTGTTGAGCATTGAATTGCTGCCGCAGAATGTTCTTCTTTCGTTCTGGCTCACGCAGTTTCAGATATTCCTGCTTCGCCGTTGTCCGAACACTGCTTAAGCCCATCTCATGCATGAGCCGTGAAACATATTCCGCACTGACCTGATGCCCACGCTGAACGAGAATTGTCCGAATTTTCTCTGCACCCAACACCTGTCTATATTCGTCAAACACATCACGGATGAGCTGGCAGTATTCTTGACGGCGTTTATCAAACCAGGCGTTTCCACGCTTGCTGCGTAACATATGGTTGTAAAATGTACCGCGGTCAACATCCAGTGCTTCGCATATTGTGTGAACTTCATATTTCCCGTAAAACGGCTCCAAAGCGTACAGACGATCTTTTAACGGAGCAGACGCCAGACAATCAACGGCTTTCAGAATCATAATGACATTTTGCAGCTTTTCTACTTTTCGTTGGAGTAATGCGTATTCTTGATAGGAAAATTTCAATGGCTTGCCCGCACTGTCTGTCGGAAAGGAGTTGAGCCAGCGGTACAGGGTGCTACGAGGGATATTGAGTTCATCGGAGAGTGTGGCGATGCTTTCGCCCTGCTGATAGCGTGAGATGATGGATAGCTTTTCTTCATTTGAATATTTCATGGTGATGCCCTCCTTTACCAATCAAGGATAGCATGAAAAGTGAATTAAGAATAATTCTATAATCACTTGTGGTGCGAATTAGTTTTAATCAGCTTATCTTACGAATTAAATAGTGGTCAGAGAACATGTCAATAAATACAAGTTGGTACATTTTAAATGATTTTGTATAATATGGACAAACAGAAAGAATGGGGGTATACTCAAATAAAGTAGACGATCATATACATAAGATTTTTCGATTAAGAAACTCGATGATTGAAAATATGCTCGTGGTATATCCTAGGGAATGATTTACTAAGGTGGGTAGATAAGAATGAAGCTATCTAAACTGAAATTGTGGAATTATAGGTGCTTTGGCTCAGAAGAGCAGGTCATCTTAATTGATCAACTAACGACATTTATTGGAAATAACAGTGCGGGGAAAACTGCTGCACTGTCAGCCCTTAATTGTATGTTTTCTGAAAACAGTAATGATCGTATTCTACACAGAAGTGATTTTCATCTGCCCAAAGATATACTTCCAGATGAAATGGAACAGCAAAGTCTTTATATAGAAGCAGTATTTGAATTTGAAGAATTGCAGTCAGGAAGCAATGGTGGAGAATATGCTATACCTATCTTTTTTCAACACTTTGTTGTTGATAATCCAGGTAGGCTGCCGTATCTACGGATCCGTCTTGAGGCCACATGGGAAAAAAGCAATACTATTGACGGCTCGATTGATAGCAAGATAAGTTATATTACTTGTCCGGAGTTTGCTGAAATTGAAGAGGGCAATCGAACAAATGCGTCTCGACGGGATCTGGACAAGATTCGAGTGATTTATGTCCCAGCAGTCAGAGATCCTTCTAAGCAGCTGAAAAATGCATCTGGTACGATGATGTATCAGATCATGAGCAGCATCAACTGGAGTGAGGAGACAAAAGGAAACGTTAAAGCCAAAATTAAGGAATTAAATGAACAATTTGAAGAAGAAAAAGGCGTTTCCATGTTTGGCACGTCGCTGGGAAAGCAGTGGAAAACCTATGATTCTGATGAGCGATATTCGACAGCCAGCTTAAGATTCAACAGCGCTGATATTGAAACATCTATCAGAAAAACAGAGGTTGTTTTTGAACCGACAGAAACGGGAAAAGAGTATACGATAGACCAGATGGGAGATGGTCTGCGATCTTTGTTTTATATATCTTTGGTTGACAGCATATTGGATGTTGAAGGTCAAATGGTGAGAGAAATAGAGATAGATCCAGAACATACCTCTTTCAATAGAAAACCACCCATTTTGACGATTGTAGCCATTGAAGAGCCTGAAAATCACATCGCTCCACATCTGCTGGGGAAATTGGTGGGGAATTTGAAAGATATTGCAGGCAAAAACAATGCGCAAGCAATTATGACATCCCATTCTCCTGCGATTGTTAAGCGGATTGATCCAGAGAATCTCAGATACTTTAGATTAGACAGGGAGTTGCTGGCATCAAAAGTAAGATGCATTACTCTGCCGGATGAAGAACGTATGCAGGATCAATATAAATATATCAAGGAAGCGGTGAGAGCCTATCCTGAACTGTACTTTGCAAAGCTTGTTATTTTAGGAGAAGGAGATAGTGAAGAAATTATCCTGCCGAAGTATTGGGAAGCCATACATGGGAACACAGATGTTAGTGGAATATCGATAGTTCCACTTGGAGGTCGGCATGTCAACCACTTCTGGAGATTGCTGAATGACTTGGAAATCCCATATATTACATTGCTCGATTTGGATCGGGAACGAGATGGTGGTGGTTGGGGACGTATCCAATATGTGCTTAAGCAGCTCATTGCAAATGGATACGACAGAAATGTACTACTCAACACCACTGATAGCGGGATTCTAACTGATGCCGAGTTCGAAGGAATGGCGGGCTGGAATGTATCTGCTATAACAGCAATGCAGACTTGGATAGCATGGCTTGAAAAATATAATGTTTTCTTTTCCGCACCGTTGGATATCGATTTTATGATGCTGGAACAGATGGGAGATACGTATAAGGCAACTTTGGATACGAGAGAAGGACCTTGTATTGATATTGCCCAGAGTGGAAAGAAAGAACGTATTACAAAAATTGAAAATGATGGTGAAATACACTCGGAGTATGAAACTCGAATCTTAAAAGACATAAAAAACACACTAAAAGAAGAAGGCGGTGATGGACATACCTACTCGCCCGAACAGCAAAAACTCATGGTATGGTACACATATTTCTTCTTGAACAGAGGAAAACCGTCTACACATATTGCAGCACTATCTCAATTAAGTGACGAGGAGTTAAAAGAAAATGTACCGCCGGTTTTGCAACGTTTAATTGAAACTGCTGATCACATTCTAAAAGGTGATAAGAATGAAAATTGTGCATCCTGATAAATGGTTGCCTTGCGACGGGATCTCGTTAGAGGAAGCTGCGGATACAGCCGTTCGCTGCAGTGACAGACATGTACTGGTTGTTGCGGGGCCAGGCGCAGGAAAAACGGAATTGTTGGCGCAAAAAGCAGCATTTCTATTTCAGACAAATCAGTGCAGAGAGCCTCAAAAGATACTTGCTATCAGTTTCAAGACGGATGCTGCACAGAATTTGAAAGAACGCGTGGAAAAGCGATGTGGCACAGATATAAAAGGTAGATTTGTATCAATGACATACGATGCATTTGCCAAAAATATTCTTGACCACTTTCTATATGCACTGCCTGATGAACTTCGCCCGGCCACCGATTATCTGGTGAATGATCCCGATATAATTGATGCAGCGTTTCATTGTGCGGGATTCAAAAACCCTAATGGCTTCACGCAGTCTAGGCTGAAAACTGAATATGATGATATTCTGTCACGAATTAGTCTTCCTTTAACAGGAGATGGATTAGGGCATAAAGTGTGGCCACTATTGTTAAAGGGATTCAACGGAAATAAAGCGACTTTGACATTTAAGATGATCATGATGCTTGCCATGTATATTATTGAAACGAACCCGTATATTAAGCAAGCCTTACAGATGACGTATTCATTTGTGTTCCTTGATGAATTTCAGGACACAACGGCAATTCAGTATGCGTTTGTAAAGGAGTGTTTTTGGAATTCTGGTACCAAGGTAACATCTGTGGGAGATAACAAGCAGAGAATCATGGTATGGGCCGGGGCAGTAAAAACGATATTTAATGACTTTTATAGAGAACTGAATCCGAAATGTATACGCTTGATAATGAATCATCGTTCTGCACCCAGATTAGTTGCATTGCAAAAGGCAATGTATGAATCTTTAAAAGAAAAGGCAACAGAAGTATGTGCTTCTGGCAACTGGGCCGAGGATGATGGGAACATTGCACTTTTTATTGCAGACAATGAACAACTGGAGGCTGCTGCTGTATCGAAGGATATACTATTGAAAATCTCAAATGGTGTAGAACCACACGATATTTGTATTCTCTGCAAGCAAAAGCCGCAGGACTACGCTTCGGCGATTATTGAGGAGTTGGAGAAACACGGTGTACGGGCGCGCATTGAAACTGGCTATCAGGATCTTATCAAAGAACCAATAGTAGATTTGTTTATCAAATTCATGATATGCGCTGACAGCAGAAAACACCCAAATGAATGGACTTTTATAGAAGAGTTACTGGTTGAGCTTTGGGGAATTAGCGGGATGCGGGAAAATGATACTTTTGATGAAATGCAGAGGAAACTGTCTGCTGTAGTGAACGTTGTTAAGAAGAATATTCAGCAAAAGCTTGATACAGAGCAATGGCACAGTACTTTGAATAGTATTATTGATTTTTTTGGCATTGGAAATATAAAGGCGAAATTCCCGGCGTATAAACAAGGTACTTACTTTATGAATGTAATCAACCAATTTGAAAGTCTCTTTTTTGAGGAATATGTAGCCGCACACGGAGTATGGAACTTAGCGATTGAAAACTTTCGCGGAGATCATTCCGTTCCTATCATGACAATTCATAAAAGTAAGGGATTAGAATACAATGCTGTATATTTTATTGGATTAGAGGATTCCGCTTTTTGGAATTTTAGAAATCAACCAGATGAGGATAGATGTACATTTTTTGTGGCGCTATCACGTGCAAAGGCGTCTGTTACATTTACATTTTGCAAAAAACGAACTGGCATGAAGTGCCCTATGCAAAGACACAACGCGATTAACGAATTTTTTGATTTATTACAAAGGCCTGGAATTGCAGAGGTAAAGCGTTTCCAAAACCGCTAACTGATTTCACGCACTTGAAATTACAAAAGCGCTGCGAGACAATGATTTGTGCCTACATCTTTTTTGTCAACACATGGCAGAAATGACCGGAAATCGAAAGATTTCCGGTCGTTTTCTATGCACATTTTAGACTGGATTTTCTGCTATATTCGCGTGTTTTCGCCGCTTTTCCAACAAATATGTAATTTTTCAGAAACAACCTTTTATCAAGTCCGAAACAAGTTTGAAACGACTTTCTGACAGGTTTTGAGCAAAAAATAGAGCAAACTGTTGCACTTTTGTTGCACCTGTGTTGCACCTATTTGATATGGCAATATTGGACAATGTTTTATTGACATTTTGCTGTTTTTGGTATAAAATGCATATATTATCAAAGAGAGTTATTTCAATGGGGCACACAATTTTTCATTGCTTCGTAGTTCCAAAACAGCTGCATGATAGGCATAAGGAGTTTAATGATCGTCAATGGAGCGAATCAAGCAGATGCGGCTGCAAAATAAAAGCATTTGCAAATTTATGACATAAGGAGGGTCCCACTATGTTGATGGAACAGGAAGCTCCCCTGCTTTTTCATACCGTATTTGCCGGGGCGGTCATACTGACTGTGGCGTATCTGCTGCATTGGCGGGGCCATTCTCCGCAAAAAAAGCCGCTCGAGCTGATCCTTTATTTTGTCCTTTTACAGATCCCGGCCTACATCTTGGTCTTCTACGCTATGATGTGTCCCGGTTCCGGAGAGAGGACCTTCGCTTTCGCAATGGGAGGTTTTTGCTGGCTGATCGGAATTCTGGTTCTCATGCAGGGGATTCGCGATCTGTTGGATCACAACACAAATAAAAAGGATCCGCCCAAATGAACAGCGATATGGAGAGGAGTACCTCAAAAAGGTACTCCTCATTTTTTACCGTATCAATCTTCATCGGGCCATTCGCTCTCCGGCACGGGCCGGTCGGGCAGCTCGCCTATCCGATGGAATGCTGCTGAGCAGAGAGGTATACATAAAGCCAAAGGGCGCGTTCTTTTGAACGCGCCCTTGCTGTTTAGCCGGATAGCTCCCGGATCTCATCCTGAATGAGGCGGCCCGCCGCGGCGGC